>ENA-OWPB01000088-OWPB01000088.1-human-gut-metagenome-genome-assembly--contig:-NODE-88-length-116395-cov-5.594516_pt1 | contig 116395 bp, 102 predicted proteins | sample MGYA00248260_ERZ651838 | MGnify/ENA primary metagenome ERZ651838 (study PRJEB26924, sample SAMEA4378304) | human gut metagenome | biome: human gut; feature: human-associated habitat; material: faeces... | reverse complement strand
CATCCAAGCTCTTGTACTACTTTCTCTCTTTATGTAAGACTTTCAATGAACTCTTTCTATTGTTACGCTCCCGCTCCGCACCGCCTCACGAGGCCTTGCTTCCCGAAAGCGAGTGCAAAGGTATAACCTTTTACCGTAAACACCAAATATTATGGCCACTTTTTTCAAGCGGAAACTCTTGCAAATTTAGAAAAACTTCCGCATATAAGCAAGGAATATGCTGTAAAACATATATTTAACACTCGAAATCACCCGCGATTTAAGAGGAAACTTTTTTCTAAATGGAAGAAGGAGGAGAGGAAAGGAACGGAGAAAAGGGGAAGGGAAACGCGGGAACGAAGGAGGAAGAGGAGGAAAAGGGCGGCGGAAAAAAGGGGGAATGGCACCGGGAAGGCGGGGGCAACGAGGCTGAAAACACGCACTAGGGGAACGGAAAGCCCAAGGACGGAGAAAGGAAGGGCTGCAAGGACAACAAAGAGGAAGAGGTACCGGGATGAAAGGCACACAAGGAAAATATAGGGCATGTGTCAGGAGGCGTACACAAAGGAGAGATAAAAAAGGAAGGGCAAAGGCTGTAAAAAAGGAGGAGGTACCGAGACAAGAAAGACGGATACAACTGGACAGAGGACGCACAACAAGGAAAGCACGGAAGATGCACAAGAAGCCACACATGAAAACACCTCATATATATTAAGGTGGAAACCGGAAAGACAGGGAAAGGACGGAGCACCCACCGGTTGACCGAAGACAAGAGAAACAACTATCCGGAAGAGAAGACCGGGCTAGGAAGGCCGAAAACGGAAGGGAAACGACGGACGACGGACAAAAAGACCGCCCGGACTGAAAACGGAAAACGATCAGGCATCCACCGAAACAAAGCGGTACTTAAACCGCCGCCGTGCACATAAGACCGGCCACAGCCGCCCCCGCAAGCCCCCCCACCCTGCAACATCACGGCTGCCCGGCAGACAAGGGAGGATTTTCATGGGCTGCTTATGGGAACGGCGATACGGGACGGACCGGACAAGCCCGTCACGGCAAAAGCGAATACCCATACCTACAGGACAAATCACCGTAAGACGGAACGGGAAGGGCCGTCGTCCCATCCGGTTACAGCCGCTTTGAAAACCGTACCCCCAGGCCCGACAGAAAGACAGGAAAAGAAAGAAAAAACAATCGGAAAGACAACAAAAACGCCCAAAAACGGGGCACAGAAAACCTCATCCGAGGCAAATCCGTAGCCCCAGACCTGAATATTTATGCAAAACACGCACCCAATCCTGCATATATACCGTATATCATACACTCCGTCTCAGCCAAACGGAAAATCAATCGGAAGCGAACGGTTTTACGTTCGGCGCACAAAATGGAGACGACTGGCCAGGAACGGAAAACGGCACGGCTGAAAACGGGAAAAAACAAGCATCCGGGCCACGGAAACACCACCGCAGAACCGCAGCCCGGATTTATCCGAAAGAAAAACGGGACACATCTTGAATAACCATAAGGCACCCAAAAGCACCGTTCCACGACACGGCGGAGGACCGCCGGCGCACACCCGAACCCCGCACACAGCAAAAGGAAAGCAAAAGCCGCCCCACCCTGGCAAAACGGTAAAACCCACCCTCGCGAGAATCGAATAAAATCCATCAAGGCCGGAACCACTGACGAATACGGCAAACATAAAGGCATAAATCTGACGTTCTGACAAAAAGACAATGATAAAAAACATCCGGAGCCAAGAAGGAAAACAACACAATATAAAAAGAAAAACATGAAATTGGACTTTACAATCAGTTCCTCGCTGCATTCATTAAAAACAGAATACAAAAGCTCAAACCACCCTCTACTCACCAGACAAAAAGCCCCCGATATATACCAATAAGAGGACGTGTCATCTCGACACATCCTCTTTCCATAATCTCATATAGGTATTAGTTTTTTTAAGGTAAAAAGATTGTTTTCAGAATAACTTTTGCAAATATCGGATTTTCCGGTCAACTACACAAATAAAAAAGGATGTTTCTTAGCATAAAAAAAGAGCATTCATTTTATTCTCTTTAAAAAACTCTTCTTATACCTTATTATTATAGGAAAGACGAAAGTGATTTCCAATTTTTAATAGTATCTTTGCAACCATTATTGATAATTACGCAAAACAGATTGGTTATGACTGAAACAACTCATGCTGAATCATCAGAAAAGAAAGGACTTAATTTCGTAGAAGAAATAGTGGTGGAAGACCTGAAGGCCGGCAAGAACGACGGACGACTGCAAACCCGTTTTCCGCCGGAACCCAACGGATATCTGCATATCGGACATGCAAAAGCGATCTGTATGGACTTCGGCATCGCGGAAAAATACGGCGGCGTGTGTAATCTAAGATTGGACGACACAAACCCTATCAAAGAAGACACGGAATACGTAGAGGCCATCAAGGAGGACATACAGTGGCTGGGATTCAAATGGGGAGAAATCTATCATGCTTCGGACTACTTCCAGCAACTGTGGGACTTTGCCGTCAGACTGATTAAAGAAGGCAAAGCCTACATCGACGAACAAAGCAGCGAACAGATTGCCGAACAAAAGGGAACACCGACGCAACCCGGTACGCCCAGCCCCTATCGCGACCGTCCCATAGAAGAAAATCTGGAACTGTTTAACAAGATGAACAGCGGCGAGGCGGAAGAAGGTTCCATGGTGCTGCGCGCCAAGTTGGACATGGCCAATCCGAATATGCACTTCCGCGACCCCATCATTTATCGCATCATCAACAAAGAACACCACCGCACGGGCAGCAAGTGGAAAGCCTACCCGATGTATGACTTCGCGCACGGGCAAAGCGATTACTTCGAAGGAGTGACCCACTCCATTTGTACGTTGGAGTTTGTCCCCCATCGTCCGCTCTATGACCACTTCATCGATGAGTTGAAAGAAGGGAACGACTTGACAGACCACCGTCCTCGTCAGATAGAATTCAACCGTCTGAACCTGACCTATACCGTCATGAGCAAACGCAAATTGCTCGCATTGGTAAAAGAAGGTCTGGTAAACGGATGGGACGACCCACGAATGCCGACCCTCTGCGGGTTCCGCCGCCGCGGCTACTCTCCTGAAGCCATCCGCAAATTCATCGACATGATCGGTTATACCAAGTTCGATGCCCTGAACGACTTTGCTATGCTGGAGGCAGCCGTACGTGAGGACCTGAATGCGAGGGCAACCCGTGTCTCGGCCGTACTTAACCCCGTAAAACTCGTGATTACCAACTATCCGGAAGGGCAAGTGGAAGAGCTTGAAACCGTAAACAATCCCGAAAACGAAGCCGACGGGAGCCATATCATCGAGTTCAGTCGCGAACTGTGGATAGAACGCGAAGACTTCATGGAAGACGCTCCCAAGAAATACTTCCGCCTGACTCCCGGCAATGAAGTTCGTCTGAAAAGCGCTTACATCGTAAAGTGTACGGGATGCAAGAAAGACGAGAACGGCAACGTGACGGAGGTCTACTGTGAATACGACCCCATGTCGAAAAGCGGCATGCCCGGTTCGGACAGAAAAGTGAAAGGCACACTCCATTGGGTGAGTTGCGGACATTGCCAACCGGCCGAAGTGCGCTTATACGACCGACTTTTCAGCATAGAGAACCCAGGAGCTGAAGAACGCGATTTCCGTGAGTTGTTGAACCCAGAGTCACTGAAAGTCCTGCCCCAATGTTATGTGGAAAAATATGCAGCGACCAAAAAGCCGCTTGAATATCTGCAGTTCCAACGCATCGGTTATTTCATGATGGACAAGGACAGTACGGCCGAACATTTGGTATTCAATCGTACCGTAGGCCTGAAAGACACATGGAGTAAGAAAAACAAATAACATGTCGACAGAAGACCTCTCGTATTTTCAAGAAGAAGAATTCAAAAAGAATCTGGCTCTTTACGAGCAGATGTTACAAGGCGGTCAGTCAGTTTATCTGGAAGCAGACGAACTGACTGACATCGCCGAGTATTATCTCGTGCAGAACGACACGGACAAAGCTATGGCGTGTATCCAATACGCCCTGAACATCCACCCCGGTAGTATCGACCCTTTGATTTTCCTGGCGCGACAAAAGATGTTCAACGGCGACATCGAAGGTGCCAAAACCATACGCGACTGTATTACGGATCCCAACGACCGCGAAGTCATATTCCTCAACGCAGAATTGCTGTTGCGTGAAGGAAAAGAACAGGAAGCCACCACATACCTGTCCGAAAAAGCCGAAACGGAAGAAGAAGATGCCGCTTTGTTTGCATACGACACGGCTACACTGTTTTTGGATTACGGCTATTTGGAACAGGCAGCTCAATGGGGACAACGGGCGCTCGACATGGAACCGGACAACGAGAAGTTTCTGAAACTCAAGGCAGACCACCTCATCTCTTCCAATCGTCCGAAAGAGGCTATCGAGATATTAAATAGTTTGTTGGACATCAACCCTTACAACCTTAATGCATGGCACTCATTGGGCGAAGCTTATTTCGTATGCGAAGACTTTTCCAAAACCATGGAAACGGCTGATTTTGCATTGGCTATAGACGAGCACGACGCCCAAGCTCTTTTGCTGAAGGCCAACAGCCTGCTTCAACAACAGAATCTCGACGAAGCCCACCAACTTTATCTCCGATATTTCAAGGAACATCCGTCCAATGAAATTCCTTATCTTTTCGACGGGGTGTGCCTCTCCGCACTCGAACGCTACGACGAAGCCTTAAGCCAATTACTTAAAGCCGAAGAATTATCCCAAGGTTATTCTACGGAACAGCAACACATATATGCCAACCTTTCGGAGGTGTATAGCAGGCTACACGATACAGACAAAGCCTTTGGATATATCGACAAGATAAAAGAAATAAATCCGGATTACGAAGCAGACTTATACAAAGGGCATATCCTGATGCAAAACGAGAGAGAAAACGAAGCCCTCGAATGCTACAACACATTTATCCAAAGCCACGAAGACCCTTCGGAAGCTCATTTTCTCGTCGGCTTGTCTTTAGTGGAAAACAAACTGTACGAAAGGGCGAGAGAACATTTCTTGTATACGCTGAATCGCGATGCTTCACAAGACAAGGAAAGTCAAAAAGCATACGCCTATCTGGCCTATTGTGCGTTGATGCAAAACCGTTATCAGGAATTCATCGTCTTTCTGAAAATTGCTTGTGAAAAAGCTCCCGAAGCATTGGAATACACCGTGGGACGATTCATCCCGGAAGAAGTGGAAGCCAAGGACTTCTATCAGTACGTCTTAACTCACAGCGACATATTCACACACTTTAATCCGGACTCATCCGCCCCTGTAAAACCCATGTGAAAAGAAGCTTTCGCACCGTCTCTCCACATGGGCATATTTCCTGTCATTCGCTGAATTGCTTGATGCGTTGCTCTTCCGACAATTTACAGATGAGCAAAGTATCGTTCTTTTCTGCCACAATGAAACCATCCAGACCTTGTATTACGACTTTCTTCTCCTGAGTGGTATGAATCATACAGTTATGCGTATCATACACCGAAATGTTCTTTCCGATACAGGCATTACCATAAGCGTCTTGCGGCGTATGCTCATGCAAAGAGCCCCACGTGCCTAAATCACTCCATCCGAAGTTAGCCGGAAGCACGAATATCTCTTCTACTTTCTCCATGATGGCATAATCCACCGATATATTCTCACACTTCGGAAAATCACGGTTGATGGCTTCCTGTTCCTGCTCGCTGCCATATATGGGCATAAGCTGCTCGAAAATCTGCGCGATAGCGGGCTGATACACACGGAAGGCGTTGACAATCGTACTGACGTTCCACACGAATATTCCGGCATTCCAGAAATAATTATTCTTTTGGATATAGCGGCTTGCCGTGGCAAAATCTGGCTTTTCCTTAAAAGAATCCACCCGATAAATCTCCTTGTTACGTGCCGATGCAAAACCCAAGTCAGCCTGAATATATCCGTATCCGGTTTCCGGACGATTCGGCTTCATGCCCAAAGTCAAAATAGAGTCCGTCTCCGCCGTAAATGCCAAACCGGAAGTTATCACACGTTCAAACTCGGCCACATCCATGACGATATGATCGCTCGGCGTGACAACCACATTGGCTTTCGGATTCAACTTCTTGATACGCCAACTCACGTAAGCAATGCAAGGCGCCGTATTCCTTCGGCAAGGTTCCTTCAATATGTTGGATTCCGGAATTTCCGGTAACTGTTCACGTACAATATCCGCATAAGCTTCGGACGTCACCACCCAAATGTTTTCCGGAAAACAAATCCTTTTAAAACGATCCGCAGTCAATTGCAACAACGTACGTCCGCATCCCAATACATCGATAAACTGTTTCGGGCACTCCGGAGTACTCATCGGCCAAAAGCGGCTACCTATGCCACCGGCCATAATTACCAAATGATTATTACTTCTTTCCATGGTTCTATATTCACGAGAATAAGTTAAGTTACAAAATTACAACTATTTTTCTAATTCCATGCATAAATATACACGATATTTTCATCTTCTTTTTCCCTGTTTTATTTGCATGCAGCCAAACATTCGCGTACTTTTGCACATACAAATGAAATATACCACCGTTTTAAGCATTGCCGGTTCCGATTGCAGCGGAGGAGCCGGTATTCAGGCAGACATCAAGACGATTTCCGCTTTGGGATGCTATGCTGCCAGCATCGTCACGGCCGTTACCGTACAAAACACATGCGGAGTGAAAAACGTATATCCTATTCCGGCTCAAATTGTCAAGGAACAAATACAGGCCGTAACCGAAGATATGCAAATAGATGCCTTGAAAATAGGGATGGTGACGGACGAAGGTATCATAGCGGTCATTGCCGATTTCTTATCAAGCAATCGCCTTCCGGCCGTCTTCGACCCGGTTTTAGTCTCAAGTAGCGGCTATTCTTTGGTAAAACCCGAAGCATTGCATGTCATGCGCGACCGCCTAATCCCCCATTGTACTTTAGTGACCCCCAACCTGCCGGAAGCCGAAATACTGTCTGGTATCCCTATCCGGAACATAGAAGATATGGCAAACGCCGGACGGCATATCCTTACTTACGGTTGTCGGTCCGTATTAATTAAAGGAGGACATTTGGAAGGAGGCGATATGACGGATATTCTGGTCTGCGGCAATACTCCGGAAGATATTCACCGCTACCACTCCGCCAAAATAAACTCCGCTAATACCCACGGAACCGGATGCACGCTTTCTTCTGCTATTGCGGCTTACATCGGCCAAGGTGTCTCCTTACCGGAGGCTGTCGGTTTAGGGAAAAAATACCTCACGAATGCCCTGTTTTACGGAAAAGACGTCACCATCGGAAAAGGACACGGCCCGTTAAATCACTTTTTTAATCCCAAAAAGCTGATGATTAAGTAAGTTTTTATTAAATTTGCAACCAGATTGATGAACAAACATACATTAGATAAGATTTAAATTTTATGAAAGCATTTGTATTTCCCGGACAGGGAGCACAATTTGTAGGTATGGGCAAAGACCTGTACGACAACAATCCGCTGGCAAAAGAGCTATTTGAAAAGGCAAACGATATTTTAGGATTCCGCATTACGGACATCATGTTCAGCGGTACGGACGAGGAGTTGAAACAGACAAAAGTGACGCAACCCGCCGTATTCCTCCATTCTGTCATTTCAGCTTTGTGTATGGGAGAAGATTTTGCTCCGGACATGGTGGCCGGCCATTCTTTAGGAGAATTCTCCGCGTTGGTAGCAGCCGGTGCCCTGAACTTTGAGGATGGTCTGAAATTGGTTTACGCCCGTGCCATGGCCATGCAAAAGGCATGCGAGGCTGCCCCTTCTACGATGGCGGCCATTGTCGGCTTGGATGATGCCACAATCGAGAACGTCTGCGCGGAAATCAATACGGAAAACAATGTAGTGGTTCCGGCCAATTATAATTGCCCCGGACAGTTGGTCATCAGCGGCAATGTGGAAGCTGTCAAGGCTGCATGCGAAAAGCTGAAAGAGGCCGGTGCCAAGCGTGCACTCTTGTTACCGGTGGGCGGTGCGTTCCACTCGCCTTTGATGCAACCGGCCAAAGACGAACTGCAAGCAGCCATAGAGGCAACTACGTTCAATACGCCTAAATGTGCCGTATACCAAAACGTAGATGCACAGGCTCATACGGATGCAGAAGAAATAAAGGCTAACCTGATTGCCCAACTCACGGCTTCTGTTCGTTGGACGCAAGAGGTGCAGAACATGATTGCAGCCGGTGCCACGGATTTCACGGAGTGCGGTCCGGGTAAAGTCCTGCAAGGCATGATCGGAAAGATTGCCAAGGGAAATGATGCCGTGACAGCTCATGGTATTCAAGCCTAAACCAACTCGAACAGCTATCCCCTTGCCTCAAAAAAGCGGCAAGGGGATTTTTATTGACGACTAATCCATTGATATATGAAAAACAAGATGATTATTTATCAGGTGTTCACCCGCCTTTTCGGAAACGACAAGACGGCATGCACCCCCCACGGTAACAAGACAGAGAACGGATGCGGGCACTTCGCTGATTTTACCCAAAAAGCATTAACGGAAATCCAAAAGCTTGGAGCAACGCATATTTGGTATACAGGGGTCATTGCACATGCCACACAAACAGACTATACCTCATACGGAATTCCGTCCGACCATCCTGCCATTGTAAAAGGGAAAGCCGGTTCCCCATACGCCATTAAAGACTATTATGACGTAGACCCGGACTTAGCCACAAAACCCGAGAAACGAATGAAGGAGTTTCAAAACCTGATATACCGTACGCATGATGCCGGTTTGAAAGTCATCATCGACTTCGTTCCCAATCATGTGGCACGCCAATATCAATCCGCCAGCAGACCTGAAGGCGTGAAAGATCTCGGGGAAGAGGATGACCAAAACCTATCCTTCTCTCCTCAAAACAATTTCTATTACATTCCCGGACAACCGTTTCACCCTGACTTCGATCTGCAAGGCAGTGCACCGGTCCCATACGAAGAGTGTCCGGCCAAAGCTACAGGCAATGACAATTTTTCCCCCTCTCCGGGACGCAACGACTGGTACGAAACGATAAAACTGAACTACGGAATAGATTATTGTAACGGAGGGGGACGGCACTTCGACCCGATACCTTCCACGTGGTTTAAGATGCGTGACATTCTGCTGTTTTGGGCCGGAAAAGGTACAGACGGCTTCCGTTGCGATATGGCAGAGATGGTTCCTGTCGAATTCTGGGAATGGGCCATTCCGCAAATCAAATGCCATTACCCTTCCCTTGTATTCATTGCCGAAGTATATAACCCGAACGAATATCGTAACTACATCTATAAAGGAGGATTTGATTATTTATATGATAAGGTAGGATTATACGACACGCTCCGAGGAGTCGTTTGCGGCTATGCCTCTGCACGTCAGATTACAGGATGTTGGCAAAGCGTAGACGACATCAAAGACCACATGCTGAACTTCCTCGAAAACCACGATGAGCAACGATTGGCCTCCGATTTTTTTGCAGGAAATGCAGAAAAAGGCCGTCCGGCTCTGTTGGTCAGTGCATGTATGGGGAGAAATCCCATGATGATTTACTTCGGACAAGAATTAGGCGAACGGGGAATGGACGCAGAAGGATTCAGCGGCAAAGACGGGCGCACCACGATTTTCGACTACTGGCATGTAGATACCATCAGGCGGTGGCGCAACAAAGGTAAATTCGATACCGATAAACTCACAGCCCAGGAACTTGCCTTGCAGGCATTCTATACCCAAGTGCTTAGATTATGCAACAAAGAAAGAGCCTTGAGGGAAGGAGATTTCTATGACCTGATGTACGCCAATAACGGCTCGGACCTGTTCAATGCCGACAAATGTTATGCTTTTGTCCGACGTAAAGACAAAGACCTGCTGATTGTCCTTGCCAACTTCGAGGATTCCGAGAAACATACAGCAGTCAATCTTCCCCACCATTTATTCGAATTTTTCCAAATCCAAGAGAAAGGAGAAATCATAGCAACCGAGCTTCTAAGTGGAGATAAAGAATGTATCACGTTCAACGCTAATCAATGTGTACTAACGGACATACCTGCATATAGTGGCAAAATCTTAAAAATTAAGCTTTAGTAGCTAAAAAGTACCTAACGGGAAGTCCAAGGTCATTATTATAGAGTAAAGCGGGAACCTGCAAAATCACCAAATCCGGCGATTGCAGATTCCCGCTTTACGTTCTACCTTTGCAGTGACAGAAGAAAACAATATGCCATTAATAAACGATTAAACAAAACTACAACAACGAGATGAAAAAAATGACTATTTATTATGGTTCCACCACTGGAACTTGCGAAACCTTGGCCGCCAGTATCGCACAAGCACTGGGCATGAGTAACGACAACGTGCACAACGTAACAGAAATGACCAAGGAAGATTTGGAGAATAACGATGTGCTGATTCTCGGCTCGTCCACATGGGGATGCGGAGACCTGCAAGATGATTGGTACGACGGAGTAGAGATTCTGAAGAAAGCCGACTTGACAGGTAAAAAGGTAGCTCTTTTCGCTTGCGGTGACGGAGAGTCATACGGCGACACATTCTGCGAAGCCATGACCCATATCCACGATGCCTTGGCTGATAGCGGCTGTACCTTCATTGGGAAAGTCCCGACTGCCGACTACACGTTTACTTCTTCTACAGCCGTGGACGGTGATGATTTCATCGGTCTGGCACTTGACGACGTAAACGAGAGTGACAAGAGCGAAGCCCGAATTGCAAACTGGGCTAAGCAAATTGAAGCGGAAATGGCTTAAAGCATACTTAAAAACAAGTAAAGGGCTATAAGGTTGCGACCTGAATAATCATAGATTTTAGCTATTGCGAAATTTTAAATTATCACTTAATTTTGCAACCACAAACGAAACATTCACCAATGGACGCACTATCCGAGAGAAACAGATATACAGGGACTTCCGCCATGCGGGTCTTTGCCAACCACATCTACGAATACAAAAAAGGAGTTCGCCGGATGATTCTCTTTACCGTGAACAACCGATATGTCGGCGAAGCGGTCAAGCGCCTGAAAGCTGAAGATATTGATTTCGAACTACAAGAAGTCGGTAACGGACGTACGAATGTCTTTTTCGGCCGTAGTGAATGTATCGAGGTGGTGCGGAGGATGATTACCCGCCCTTTACAACAACTCAGCCCGGAAGAGGATTTTATCCTCGGTGCCCTGTTGGGTTATGACATCTGCATGCAATGCGAACGCTTCTGCAAGCGGACGGCATGCACACAAAAAGTATCATAATAACCACTTTTCATACAATTTCTTTATATCGTTTTGGATTTAAATTTGGGATCAGGCTCTCGTGAGAGAGCCTTTTTCTATGTCTGCCCGTCTGCAAAACTATTCCCAAACCGTATCCAACAGTTTGAACACAATCCGGAATTGTCCGTCCTTGTAACTCGTGCTGTTGATATGGAACCGGCCAATCTGTGCCGTATGTTCCACATGGGCACCGATACAGGCACAGACATCATAATCCCCCACCCTGACCAAGCGCAAGGTATCCTCCGCAGCATCAGGTAATTTGTCGAGCGGAACGTTGTCGGGAACAGCATCACGCGATACGTAGGCGTACGTCACCGGTAAATCAGCCGCAATGACTTCATTCACTTTCCGGGCTATCTCTGCAATCTGCTCTTCCGTCGGCTCATCCGCCAAATCATAGTTAATCTTACTTTTTTTCCGCTCTATATGTGCATTCCTCGACCGTTCGCAACCGAACATCCTGACCATCGTCTGGTTCAGGATATGCTCACAAGTGTGCATCGGAGGATATTCCACCTTGTTATGGGCGTTTAAAGTCACTTCCTTCTCTGTTGTCATTCGTTTCTTTTAATATATTTGTCGAATAAATCCATACGCAGTCCACCACATTTTACCTTTACGACGTGATGCTCATCTGTCAAGAAACAAGTAGGTGTGGCCTGCGCACCATATTTTATTTTCATGGGGCTGTCGTCCAACTTAAAATCTGATACGAAAATAAAATCAAAAGGAAATACTTTTTTAACCTCTTGCAGGTCCTTCAATGACCTGCATGGCCAATAGACCACAATCTGCAAATCCTCCAAAGAAGTTTGCCTCCGTAAAAGTTCCAATTCTTTACGACCATCTTCTCCCATGCATCCCAATCCTCCATAAAGCAGCAACACTGGTCTGCCCTTCAGCCCGTGCCAATCGAAGATATTCCCGTCATCCCGATAGCAAGGAAACTCCCAAAGGCTATCCCTTTCCTCAATCTGCCGCATCCGAATATGTTCCTGGATATTCCTTCCATAAAAAGACTCTCGCATTCCCGTGCCTAACGTATCTAAGATATGTACAAGCACTTTTTTAGGAATATCCAACCGACACATGTACAGGCGTTGCAAACCGCTGGGCGTAGAAGCATATTCCATGGCCAACTCCCGGTTCCTTTTCAACGTAGCATCATAAAAGGAATTAAAGGCCGCCTGCAAACTATCCTGCTTCTCGGGATATTTGTCCCATAATGCAGCCATTTCCTGATGACGCCGTTCGTACGCTTCCCACAACATGCTATCCTTGCGCAGAAACTCTTTCTCCCTCTCCATGTCCTGCGCAAGCGAACTTCCCACCGAGAAACCCAAAAATCCCCAAAGGAACAACAAACTTTTTAACCTCATGATACCTCTTTACCTCCTCCAAATTACAGTTTCCCCCGTTCTTCCAGATAAGAATCCTTGAACCCCAGGAAGTACAGAACCCCATCAAGCCCCATCGTGTTGATGGACTGTTTGGCATTCGCCACCACACGAGGCTTGGCGTGGAACGCAATCCCCAGCCCGGCTTCGGAAAGCATGGGCAAGTCGTTGGCACCGTCGCCCACGGCAATCGTCTGGGCCAGATGTACATGTTCCACTTGGGCAATAAGCTTCAATAATTCGGCTTTGCGGCGGCCGTCGACTATTTCACCTACATAACGTCCCGTCAACTTGCCGTCCTCTATCTCCAACTCATTGGCATACACATAATCTATGCCGTATCTGTTCTTCAGGTAATTGCCGAAATAGGTGAAACCTCCCGAAAGGATGGCAATCTTGTAACCATACTGTTTCAATACGAACATCAGGCGATCCACTCCCTCCGTGATAGGCAAATGCTGCGCGATATCCTCCATCACCGACACATCCAACCCTTTCAGCAAAGCCACCCGCTGGGTAAAACTTTCCTTGAAATCTATCTCTCCACGCATGGCCTGCTCGGTAATGGCTCTCACTTGCTCGCCTACTCCGGCACGGTCGGCCAGTTCGTCGATGACTTCCGTCTCAATCAAAGTAGAATCCATATCGAAACAAATCAGACGGCGCATGCGGCGGTACATGTTGTCCAACTGAAATGAGAAATCCATCTCCAGTTCACTGGACAACTTCAACAGTTTAGATTGCATGGCAGCACGGTCTTTCGGTGTCCCCCGCACGGAGAACTCGATACAAGCCCGTATGTTTTCCCGTTGTTCATCCAATGGAATACGCCCGGTGAGACGCTTGATGGCATCGATGTTCAGCCCCTGTTCGGCCAACACCGAAGTGACGGCCTGTATTTGCAAAGCCGACAGTTTGCGTCCCAACAAAGTCAGGATATAACGGTTCTTGCCCTGCATGTTCACCCAGTCCGCATATTCGTCTTTCTTCACCGGATAGAAACGGATGTTCACGCCCAGTTCCGAAGCCTTGAAAAGCAAATCCCGCATCACATGCCCGGAGTATTCCTCTGCCGCACGCACCAACAAGCCCAAGGTCAACGTATTGTGTATGTCGGCCTGACCGATGTCGAGTACCGTCACGTCATACCGGGCTAAAATCCCCATGATGGAAGAGGTCAGTCCGGGACGGTCTTCACCCGTTATTCTTATCAGTATCAATTCCGTATTCGAAGGTTCCATAGCTTTATATTCATTTAATGCCTGCAAAACTACACAAAAAAGGAGAAAACACAAAGGATACGGGCGGAATGCTTTCACATTACCGCCCGTATCCTATATATAAAAGGTATAGACCTTATGTCAGAAACGGAAACTGAGATAAACCCGGAAAGACTTCGTACGCATACGCTGCCTGAAGGTATCCACGAAATCGGACGCATCCATATCTTCGTTCTCATAGTCATAACCGTCACTTTCGTCGTTCACCGAAACGCCATGGTATTTCGTACCGCCCCAACGGCCTTCCACACCCAAGGATATGGCCTTCCATGCCACAGCCGCACCGAAGTTGAAGAAAGGCACAAAGCCATAATACACTTCATCGTCCAACAACATGATGGAAGCCGAAGGCTGGAAACGAAAATAAGTGCTCACTTTCAGATGATGGATAGGATTCACCGTGATGGAAGGACCTATCTGCATGCCGTATTCAAACTGGTGACAGCCGAAATCCAAATCATAGTCCTCGTCCTCTTCCATGTCCCAACCGTTATCGAACGGATCATCGTATCCCCAACCGTTTCCGAAACCGTTACCGTCTCCGAAATCGTCATCATACGCAAATTTCTCCTCCACACTCGAATACTTCACATAGTTGAAATCCATCCAGCTCCAGTCCAAACCGATTTTAACCATCCCCCAAAGCGGCTTCTTGTGCAAGTAATACGTTTTACCCCACGTGATATTCACGCCCGCTTCGCTCTTGTACTTGATGTAATCGTCTTTAGAAGTCAGACTCTGTTTTACAAAGCCGATATTGAAGTACTTGGCACGGTCTTTCCAAATCTTCTGGTCCAACTCGGCCTGGTTGGCATTGTCCACTTGTTTCGACAAAGTCCCCACGACCGTACGCAATGAATCCACTTCGTTCGCATTGCCGTTATTTTCCGCACCGGTGCCTACGAACTGCGCCTTCGCAGCCCCACATGCCATAAAGGCGGCTAAGGCAAACACGCTCACAAACTTTTTCATTTTTTCTATTTTTTATTTGATTATAGTTATTCCACGGGCAAAGATAATAGTTTTTATAGTAAATAGTATTAAAATATGGAACTAAATGCAGAATTAATCAAAAAAACCGTTTAATTTCGTAACTGCACTTGCAATGCTATCGAATATCCCAAGCCATAATTAAATGTTACCCCATGGAGAAAAATACCACACCTTTCCATCCCTTCATCCCAGACGCAGACGCCTCCGAGCTTCCACGCCTGTTTACCTGTCCGTTCCACTACGAACCGCACCCTTTATCCGTCCGCGCAGCCGAAGATGTGCGCCGCTATCTCACACTCCGCACCGACTGGAAAACGGAACTGGACAAAGGAAAAATGTTCGGCGTATTAGTCGTGCAAAAAGAAGGAAGGACGGGCTTTTTAGCGGCTTATTCCGGTATACTTTGCGGACGCAACGACCACGACTTTTTCGTACCACCCGTTTTCGACCTGTTGCAACCGGACGGTTTTTTCAAGACAGAAGAAGCGCAAATATCCCAAATAAACCACCGTATCGAAGCGTTGGAACACAGCGACATGCGTGCCTCGCTGCTCCAACAGGCTGCCGATAGGAAAGCAGCCGGAGAACAAGCATTGAAGGAAGCCCGCGACGCATTGAAAGAAGCCAAACGGCAAAGGGACTTGTTACGGGCATCAGACCACAACGACTTCACGGAAGAACAGCTCACCCGTGAAAGCCGGTTCCTGAAAGCTGAATACAAACGGCTGGAAAAGCAATGGAAAGCCAAGCTCGAAGAGGTTGAAACCGCCCTGAAACGGTCTGACGAAGAAATAGAGGCGCTGAAAACCGAACGGAAACGCCGCTCCGTCCTGCTGCAAAATCGGCTTTTCGCCCAATTCCGCATGCTGAACGCACGGGGGGAGGAGAAAGACCTGTGGCAAATTTTCCGGGAACACGGGCGACCCGTACCGCCATCGGGTGCCGGAGAGTGTGCCGCCCCCAAATTGCTGCAATATGCCTACCGTCACGGCTATCGTCCTTTGGCCATGGCCGAATTCTGGTGGGGGGCTTCGCCGGAAGCGGAAATACGCAAGCACGGCTACTACTATCCGGCATGCAAAAGCAAATGCGAGCCGATACTCGGCCACATGTTACAGGGTCTGGATGTGGAACCCAACGCACATGAAAACAGCAAGCACCTCAAGCATGAGCCGGAGCTCGTCTACGAAGACGAATGGATGGCTGCTGTCAATAAACCGGCCGGCATGCTTTCCGTACCCGGCAAGGGCGACGCCCTTTCCGTATGGAGCTGGGCGCGTGCGCATTTTCCCGAGGCCACGGGACCGCTCTTGGTGCACCGTCTGGACATGGACACCTCGGGAGTGCTCCTCATCGCCAAAGACCCGGAAACGCACCGGCAGTTGCAACAACTGTTTGAAACGCGGCACATCAAAAAAAGATACATAGCTTTGCTCGACGGCACGGTAACGGACGACGAAGGCTTTATCCGTCTTCCCCTCTGCCCCAACCCGAACGACCGTCCACGGCAAATGGTGAGCACGGCATACGGCAAAGCCGCCGTCACGCGTTTTGAGGTCTTGTCTCGCAGCCACGGTCAAACCCGCGTGGCCTTCTATCCCTTCACGGGGCGCACCCACCAGTTGCGGGTGCATGCCGCCCATCCGGAAGGATTGGACACCCCCATCGTAGGCGACAACCTGTATGGCCGTCGAGCCTCCCGCCTCTTCCTGCATGCCGAGACCGTGACCTTCCGCCATTTCAAGACCGGACGTTGGGTCAGCATTACGGCACCTGCCCCGTTCTGACGGAAGGAAACGCGCCAACCGGTGCTCACTGTCCGCCGTCCGGCGTATGGCAAATGGCCTCTATCCGCTCCAACTCCTCTCTCGAGAAATCCACTTTCCGCAAGGCCTTCAGGTTGTCTTCGAGTTGTGCCACGGAACTTGCCCCGATAATGACAGACGTTACCAGTTCGTCTTTCAAAACCCAAGCCAAGGACATTTCAGCCAACGTCTGCCCCCGCTCTGCGGCCACCCGGTCCAAGGCTTTGATTTTCTCCAAGACCGCCTCTGTCAATACCTCGCGTTTCAGGAATCGCCCTTGTGCCATACGCGAATCTTCGGGCACGCCTTGCAGATAGCGGGACGTGAGCAAACCTTGCGCCAACGGTGAAAAAGCGATAAACCCAACCCCATACGCCCGGGCCTGTCCCAAAATGCCCTCCTCTTCCGGAGCGCGGTCGAACAGGTTGTAACGCCCCTGATACAACAGGCAATGCACGTCGCGCGCTTCCAAATAACGGTAAGCCTCTTCGGCCTTGTCGGCCGGGTATCTGGAAAGCCCCACGTAAAGCGCCTTGCCTTGGCGCACGATGTCCACCAAAGCCTGCATCGTTTCTTCCAACGGTGTCTCCGGGTCGTAACGGTGGGAATAAAACACGTCCACATAATCCAAGCCCATACGTACAAGACTCTGGTCGAGACTAGCCATGAGCGACTTACGGCTTCCCCAGTTCCCGTAGGGACCGGGCCACATGTCGTAACCGGCCTTGGTCGACACAAACAGTTCGTCGCGATAAGGCTTGAAGGATTTCTTCATAATGAATCCGAAAGTCTCTTCGGCACTGCCATACGAAGGGCCGTAATTGTTCGCCAAATCGAAATGCGTGATGCCATGGTCGAAAGCATAATGCGCCATCGCCAGCGAATGAGACAAAGGATTGACGTCACCGAAATTATGCCACAACCCTAAAGAAACTTCAGGAAGGAGCACGCCGCTACGCCCGCTACGACGGTAGCGCATACCGTTTTCATACCGGTCGGATGCCGGAGAATAAATGGGATTCAACATAAATACTATAACTGTTTTAGAAGTGTCTGACGCAAAAATAATGAAAAAACCATAAATCCGCCTGCCTCTCCCGGTAAAACTTCCTATCTTTGTTCATTATTATCACATAACAGATTTATTTCACATGAAACACACCTTCAGCGCATGTTGTTGCGCCATCCTGATTTCAATTTCCGCACAAGCGCAAAAAGGCGCTTCCCATTTCGAAATAGACACCCGCGCCCCCTTGCAGACGATAGACGGTTTCGGGGCATCGGACGCCTGGAGCATGCAGCACATCGGACTGTGGCCCGACAGCGTGCGGTTGCAAACGGCCGATTGGTTGTTCAGCACCGAGAATGACAGCAAGGGGCAACCCCTCGGCATCGGGCTTTCGATATGGCGTTTCAACATCGGGGCAGGCAGCCACGACCAGGGACGCGAAAGCGGCATCGGCTCACATTGGATGCGCACGGGATGCTTCCTCCGGCCAGACGGCACGTACGACTGGAAGCAACAACCCGGACAACGCAACTTCCTGCGCATGGCCCAAGAACGGGGCGTAAGGACCTTCATCGGCTTTTTCAATTCGCCTCCCGTGTACTTTACCCAAAACGGACTGGCTACCAACACCGGACGGGGCGGGACGCTGAACCTGAAAACGGAACATTACGGCGATTTTGCCCTATTCGCAGCCAATGTGGTGGAAGGGTTGGAACAGCATGACGGCATCAAGCTCTCCTACGTCTGCCCCGTCAATGAGCCGGACGGACATTGGAATTGGGTGGGTCCGAAACAGGAAGGCACACCGGCCACCAACCGTGAAATCGCCGGACTGGCACGGGCATTCAGCCAGGCGTTCACCCAAAAAGGACTGGACACGAAAATCCTCATCAACGAATCGTCGGACTACCGCTGCATGTTTGCCACTCACATGACCGACTGGCAGAGAGGGTATGCCATCCAGGCGTTTTTCTGTCCGGACAGCACGGACACTTATCTGGGCGACACCCCAAACGTGCCGCGCCTCATGGCCGGACACAGCTACTGGACCAACACTCCCTTGGAAGCCCTGCGCGGCATCCGCATGCAACTGAAAGACACGCTGGACAAGTACAACGTACAGTTCTGGCAAACGGAAACCTGCATCATGAGCAACGATGAAGAAATAGGCGGCGGAGGCGGTTACGACCGTACGATGAAGACAGCCCTGTACGTGGCACGTATCATCCACCACGACATCGTCTATGCCGGAGCGCGAAGCTGGCAGTGGTGGCGTGCCGTGGGCGGGGACTACAAGGACGGACTCTTGCGTGAGTTCAGCAACCGCGAAGGGACGGACGGGCGCGTGGTGGACTCCAAACTGCTTTGGGCTTTAGGCAACTACAGCCGTTTTGTCCGTCCGGGCGCCACCCGTATGGGCATTACCGCCACCGACAAGACGGGACGCGCCGTGACGGAAGGCGACACGGACCGCACGGGACTGATGTGCACCGCCTACCGGAACGCCGACGGCTCGTGGGTCATGGTCGTAGTGAACTATGCCACCGAGGCGAAAAACATGACCTTCCACGTGGACGACCGGAAAGTGAAAAGCTGGCAACCTTACCTGACAGCCGAAGGAACGGGAAAAAACTTACAGCCTATCGACAAGGTGGGCGACGGAAAACAAACCGTCATCCCTGCACGCTCGATTGTGACGTTTGTAAGCCGGTAAGACGAACATTTTGTCAGTTTTTCAAGAATCGCCATCAGTCAAAATCCGACCTTATAGACCTGAAAAGAACGGCGTGATTGAATAAAAATACATCCAAACCGCATATATGCAGTAATGAATTGCATATATGCGGTTTTTTCTGCTGAAAGCGATTTTTCGTTTACAGCCAAATGAAAAAAAGTTCTCCGCAGATTGAAACGCCTGTGGCTTCTGCCTGAGCCAAAAACAAGAAGAAAACGGAGATAAAACATGCCGAAAACGCATCTTTTTCGTCTGGTTGAAACCTTTTTGCCGACAAAAAAGAAAAGCAAAAAGACAATAAAACACACGTTTCGCTTACTACCAACCGCAAACACAGGCGGCAAACATGCCGTTTCGCCCCGCCTTGTAAAGCCCCAAACAGATTTTCCTGTCCATTTGCCCGAAAGCCGATGCACGAGAATCGCGTATTCCGGCGCGACGTCCCTCCCGGCTGTATATAACGGATTCTCGCACGGACAGGTTTGTCATTTTGACAGCCTCCGCCTTTTCCCGAACCGTCCACCGATTCTTCTTTTCAATTCGGAAAACAAAGTAATCTCCTTACGAATCGCCGAAGCCGAAAGCCACACGCTGGCACCTAATACGCATCCGCCTGCTGCAACCTTGAGCCATACTTCGGACTGCATGCCCAAAAACAAAGCTGCCGCCACGCAAAGGAACTGTGCCGCCATGAACGGACGTGCCGCCTTGTCGGGCCTGAAGCCGTAGCGTCGCCCGTACACAGCATAAATCATCCACCAATCGAACACTCCGGCCAAAGCCAAGGCGATTCCCGTACCCAAAATACCTCCGTACACAAAACCGACAATCACGCACACGGCCATAAAGATGTCGTAGGCCGCCTCCATGCACAAATACATGACGGCATCGCCTTTGGCCAACGAGGCATAAGCCACGGGGAGCGTCATCGACTTGAAAAACATGTGCATGGAAGCACAGACAGCCATGCCGGTCATGGGCAGGAAGGACGATGAATACAATACCCTGATGGCCAATGGCATACATATCATGAACAACACCAAAAAAGGCGACATGAGCAACACGCAGACTTTTATCTGGCGATTGATGGTCTGGTTCATCCGCCCCACATCGGCATTCACAGACGACAAGCGCGGAAAATAATCGGCATCGACCGCCGTGAATACCACCCCGGCGTAAGTAATCACCAGGTTATACCCCATACCGTACAAGCCCACGTCGGACAACGAGCCCCAATTAGTAATGAAAAGAGAAATCCCCATCGCCACCGACATGTTCACCGCCGTGGCCATGATATAAGGCACGCCTACGCGCACCATGCTCCATCCCTTGCGGAAATACGCCCGGCTCAGCAAGTCCACGCGCCAAGGAAAGACGGGAAGCGAAAGGGACAGATGAGCCACCATCACCCCCAACGTACTGACGACCAAGGCAGGTACAACCCCCGACATTCCCCAAAAGTAATAAAAAGGAACCGTCAGCAGCAAAGTGGCCGCTGCCCCCAACACGGAAATCAAAGCCACACGCTTCAACCGCCGAACGGCTTTCAAAATGGAAATTTCACCCACCGTAACAGCCATAAAACCCATGACGGGAGAAAGCAAACAGAGAGGCAGGATATGGGACGTATCGCCAAAAGCCCAATAACTTATGGCAGGCGAAAACAGCAGGCACAGCAACATGCCGGCCAAACCGGTCCATACGCTCCACGTACGCACTACTTCTACCTGTAGGAGAACTTTCTCCGGATGGTTTTCTCCGTAATATTCTGCAATCTCTTTAATGGAACTAAACGAAATGCCCAGATTCGACGTGTTGTGGAGAAAACCGATGACACTCTGGTACAAAGCCGAAAGCCCAACTCCGGCCGTGCTGAGCAAAACGGCCGCCAGCTTGTTGCGCACCACGCTGACCAGTATCGTAAGCACCTGTATGCCTCCCAGAAAGCCCGTGTATTTTACGATGTGGTCGTAGGTCGCGTCTTCCCTGCCTTCCGTCTCTTCCAAGACCGTCAAACCGTCTTTTATTTCTTGTGTCTCACTCATAATATGGGAGACAAAGATACGGCATTTCCATTTATTTTCCGTATCTTTGTCTAAAAATATCATGAAAGTCCTATTACTTGGCGAATATAGTAACGTGCATTGGACCTTGGCTCAAGGGTTGCGAGCCTTGGGGCATTCCGTCACGGTAGCATCGGACGGCGACAGTTGGAAAAACTATCCGCGTGACATTGATTTGCATCGGAAGTCGACAGGAAAAACAGACACGTTGGATTTCCTTTTCCGTGTAGCTCGGGCTCTCCCTTTCATGAGAGGATATGATGTGGTGCAACTCATCAATCCTGTTTTTTTAGAACTGTGTCCGGAACGCCTGTTCCCTATTTACCGTTTCCTGCGTCGCCACAACCGGAAGGTATTTCTCGGGGCATTCGGCATGGACTATTATTGGGTAAAGGCAGGATTGGACTGCCAGACGTACCGTTACTCTGACTTCAACATCGGGACGGAAGTCCGAATGAATCCCGACAACGACCGTTTCATAGCCGAATGGCTCAACGGTCCTAAAGGCGAACTGAACCGCTTCATAGCCGGCGACTGCGATGGCATAGTCAGCGGTCTCTACGAATACGACGCTTGTTACCGACCGCATTTTCCGGAAAAAACGCAATTTATCCCCTTCCCCATCGACTTGTCGGAAGTCACGCCGCGCATCCCCCATCCCGAAACGGAACGGACGCGTTTTTTCATCGGCATACAACGCAAACGGGATGCTTACAAGGGGACAGACATCATGTACAAGGCATTGGTAAAATTAGCCACACGTTACCCCGACCGGATAGAAATCGTGAAAGCGGAGTCCGTTCCCTTCGCACAATACAACCGGATGATGGACCACAGCGATGTGCTGCTGGACCAGCTTTATTCCTACACGCCGGCCATGAATGCCTTGTGTGCCATGGCCAAAGGATTGGTTGTCGTAGGGGGCGGTGAAGAGGAAAACTACGATATCCTGGGGGAAAAAGAGTTGCGGCCTATCGTCAACGTACTCCCTTCTTTTGATGACGTGTACGCCAAACTGGAAGAGCTTATACAGCATCCTGAGGACATCGCCCGATTGTCTGCAGAAAGCATACAATACGTCCGTCGTCATCACGACCACCGGAAAGTAGCGGAACGATATGTCGCATTTTGGAAGAGTAGAACTTAAAACATTGAAGCCTTAAAAACGAAGCATGAAACTCACCATCATCATCCCTGTATATAAGGTGGAAGCCTACCTTGACTTCTGCCTGAAAAGCATAGCACGGCAAAACGTGGAGGACTACGAAGTCATCCTCGTAGACGATGGTTCGCCGGACAGAAGCGGAGCGCTTTGTGACGCATGGGTACGGAAAGACGGACGGTTCCGTGTCATCCATTGCCCTGAAAACCGTGGACTGAGCGCGGCGCGCAACAGAGGACTGGACGAGGCGCACGGAGAATATGTCACATTCGTCGATTCCGACGATTATATCTCCCCGCATACATTGCAAGCCAATATGGAATTACTGACCCTGCACCCCGAAGCGGATGTCCTGGAATATCCCGTATGCGTCTACCACGGCACAGCAAAAGCCTACCGTTATACGCCCGGAACATGCGAAATCACGGATTACACCGGATGGGCACACCGCAAAGGCTACATACATAGTTATGCTTGGAACAAAATCTATAAACGCTCGTTGTGGAAGTCTCTCCGCTTCCCGGAAGGCAGATGGTATGAGGATGTCTTCACCATCCCGGCCGTATTGCGCCAAGCACGATACATCCTGCGTTCGGACAAAGGGCTATATTATTATTGCAGTCGACAAGGCTCTATCTCCAACACCTTCTGTGACAAGGGCATCAATGACCTTCTCCAGGCCAACCTCACGCTATATCGCACATTGTCCGACAATACAAATCTGAACGACAAGGATTTGGACGATGCTTACTTACACTTGTGCGACCATCAGATCATACGAATACAATTCGGTGGTTCCCTATGCATCCCCGAACGCAAAATACCATTGCGCCGCGCCTTGTTCGCCCGTCGCCCGCTGAACTACCGCATCAAAGCTATACTGAAGGCACTGAGCGGCAACCACTATTGCGGTATTGTAGCACGAACCCGTAAAGTACTCAAACGATGAACAAACCGTCAATCAGCTTCATTATCCCTTATTACAAGGTAGAGCTTCCGCTACTTGCCCGCGCCATAACAAGTATCCTGCGCTTGGGACAAAAGGCCGATTGGGAAGTTTGGGTCATAAACGACGGTACGCCCGGACACGAAGCGGAAGACTACCTCGGTTCACTGGACGACCCACGTATCCACTACCATGTCCAGCCTAACTTAGGATTAGGAGAGGCAAGGAATACGGGCATGGAAATGGCTCAAAAGGAATATATTCAATTTTTAGATGCGGATGATTTTCTATTCCAAAAAGCTTTTTCCCAGATTTTGGATGTTTTAGGAGAAAAACATCCGGATCTTTTATCATTCGAGTTTAAAAAAGTCTATCATACGGGATTATGGGATACGAATGTCCCGGCTTGGCAAACAGTCTTTCAAGGAAGTGGAACTGATTTCATGCTCAAACACAATTTATACGGTTCTGCCTGTGGGTATGTATTCAAAAAGTCTGTACTCGACGGCCTGAGGTTCACATCCGGAATTTACCACGAAGACGAAGAGTTCACCCCACTTCTATTCCTAAAGGCACGGCATGTCATCATAACCAACCTACCGGCTTATGCCTACTTTCAGCGACAATACTCGATTATACACCATCCTGACAGGAAAATTATAAAAAAACGTTATTCCGATTTGCAGCATATCATCCTTTGCCTCACAGACAAAGGCCGACAAATGGAAGGTAATGCCGCCATAGCTTTGAACAGACGAATTGATATGTTGCGCATGTCCATGGTGTACACACTATTAGGCGACAGCCCGGACACGGCTTTCCTGCTCGAAACATTGGAAAACATGAAACGGACGGGGCTGTACCCCCTTACACCACGTTTCTACTCTTTCCCTTACACCATCGTACGTTGGTGTACTTCTAAACCATTATATGCCGTTGTCCTCAGCAAAATGTTTCGCCTTCTTCAATTACGCCATGCAGGACATGCCTCATAACCGACCGATTGTTTGCACAACAACAAAATAACATAAAAAGAGTTTATGAAAGAGGTATATCACAAAGTATTTGACTATCTTTGTACTGTTCTAATTATAGAACTTTAGTTTAAAGGTATTAGAAAGGTATTTGGCAAGTCCTCGTACGTGAGTATAGGGACTTGTTTTTGTTTTTATAAACCGTACAATCCGCACTCTTATTCTTAGTTGAACAGAATAAACAAATAAAAAAAGCGGCTATCTTTATAGATAACCGCTTGATTTTCAATTTGTAGCGTCTACGGGAATCGAACCCGTGTTGCATGCGTGAGAGGCATGTGTCCTAGCCGCTAGACGAAGACGCCTTGGAGCGGAAGCTGGGGGATTCGAACCCCCGGTACGGTAACCCGCACGTCAGTTTAGCAAACTGGTGGTTTCAGCCACTCACCCAAACTTCCTTGCTTCCTCGGATTTCCCTACCTTTCAGCAGGTGTTTTCCTCAATTGCGATGCAAAGGTAGCTCCTTTTATTTAAACTTGCAAGCCTTTGGAGCACTTTTTTCCAATAAAACTCACAAAAATTTCTTCTTTCCTCTATGCCTGATGAATCAGATAAGCAAGATAAACCAAATAAACTGCCACCATGACTCCACCTTCCCAACGCTCAATCGTCCGTTTTGTGTAAGAGAAACACCAGAGAATCAGGATACTTAAAAGCATAAGCCCTAAATCGAAATACGAAATACTCCCCACAGGCATCGGAGATACGGTCGCGCAAAAGCCCATTACAAAGAAAATATTGAAGATATTGCTTCCCACAACATTCCCTATTGCAATGGCGGAACTTCCCTTCCTGGCTGCCACGATAGAAGTGGCAAGTTCCGGTAGCGACGTTCCGGCGGCCACCAAAGTCAAGCCCACTACCGTTTCGCTTACTCCCATACTGAGCGCAATCTCTGTAGCCGCATCCACAAATAAGTTTCCTCCGAACACAAGACCGGCCAATCCCAATATGACATAAAGGAATATACGACCGTAGGACATCGGAGCTATTTGCAAGGCCTGCGGCTGCTCGCCCGCACCGTCTTTGTTACGGGCGATGGAAAACGTATAGAACATAAATACGGCAAAGAGACCTAACAGCATCAATCCGTCGGTACGCGAAATCAGATTCTCAAATTGTCCGCCGTCCAACACCGCATCCAATGATACGACGATAAGGGACAACGTGGCTAAAATAGCAAACGGAATGTCTTTGTGAATAGTAGACTTGCTAATGACAATGGGACTGACCAAAGCCGAACACCCCACAATCATCAATACATTAAATGTATTGCTTCCCACTATATTACCGATAGAAATCTCACTGCTTCCTTTCAACGCCGACATAAAACTGGTCACAAACTCCGGCAACGACGTCCCAAAGGCCACTACCGTCAAGCCTATCACCATTTCAGTCACGTTGAACCGCCGCGCCAAACCGGTCGCACCGTCCGTCAACTTGTCGGCACCGAGCAATACAAGCGCGATGCCGACTAAAAGTAATACTACTGTTAAAAACATACCCTCGGCTTTTTAGTCCCGACGACCGAGGAAGATCATGACATAATATAATAAGGTGGCCAAAGAACCTAAAGCCGCTACGACATAAGTATACGCGGCAGAACGGAGAGCCGATACGGCAGCCCCATAATTCCGGTTATTCGTCACACCGGCCTCGCTCAGCCATTTGACGGCACGCCGGCTTGCATCGATTTCTACCGGCAAGGTAATAAAGCTGAACAAGGTCGTGGCAGCGAACAAGATGATTCCGAACAACATGATTTGAGGGAACACATTCAGCGTAAACATCCCGATGAGCAATACCCACATCATCCAATTGGAAGCAAAAGAAATGACCGGCACCAGACTACTCCTCATCTTCAACGGGGCATAAGCATGGGCGTGCTGCACGGCGTGGCCGCATTCGTGTGCAGCTACGGCTGCCGCTGCCACACTACACGTATCGTACACATCCTCACTCAAATTGACCGTCTTGTTGGCCGGATTGTAGTGATCGGTCAGCGACCCCGACGTACTTACCACTTCCACGTCATATATCCCGTTGTCATGCAACATCTTCACGGCGATATCACGTCCGGTCAATCCTCCGTCGATAGGAATTTTCGAATACTTTTCGAACTTGTTCTTCAAATTAGCCTGTACCAACCAACTGGCCAAGGCAATACCGATAAAAAGAATCCAATACATATTATATTTATTAAATGGTTTTGTAAAAACAACGCTTCAAACATCATGCCAACGCACGCAAAAATAGCGAAGAAATGTCGAATACGATAAATAAAACAAGAATAAGACCGGTCTTTTTTGAATAATTAGTATATTTGTAAGTCAGTATTCACAAATAAGCATAAAACACATGAGAAAAGGTCTGATATACCCTCTGCTTTCAATGGCAGTCGCTGCAAGTCTCTTGGCGGGATGTACCGGTGGACAACAAAGCAAAGACTATATGGAGGAGAATGATTCTGTGACGGTTTATCCGCCCGACACGGCTTTCTACGGTCATTTGGGAGAAGGCACGGGAATGAGCAGTCTTGAGCTTATTACCGACGACGGCGATACACTGGCGTTAAACAAAACCAACGAAAAAACAGGGGAACCGGGACGTATATTGGGCGAAATAGCGAACTACACCGACCAATATGCCATTACGACGTGCGATGACAACCAAAGTGTAAACGTGGCCCTGAACATCAACCAACTCGCACAAAGGAAATGGCAATCGGACACCGACAAACAACACGGGTTCCAATTGGAGATGAACGGTAAAGCCCGGTCTTTAGCCACCGGCCCATATAAGTACAACCAATGGAGTCTGTACAACTGCAAATTAATTCTGTTACGGGAAAGCGAAGGCGTACACGGAGCGGAAACGAGAAACGACACACTGGATATTTTGAAACTGACACCAGACTCCTTAGTGCTGCAAAGCAATCGCAAGAATATTCCCGAGAAGTTCCATCGCATATCATAAAAGAGTATTATGGCTGGCAATAAAGACAAAATGGTAAAGTGCTACAACTGTAAGCACGGCAAATACATGCAATGGATGAAAAACCCCATTATCTGTGAATGCAACTGGACCGGCGAACGCTACGTGGCCGAAGCCAAACGGCTATGCAGCCGCTTCGAAGAAAATACAAGCCGGGAAACTCCCGAAATCACACATTACGATCATTATTAGAAAGTTTCCCGGTTGTAATGAGTAGCCAGCCTTATTTGACGGCCACGCATTCCACTTCCACCAACGCACCTTTAGGCAATGCCTTTACGGCAACTGCCGAACGTGCAGGAAAAGGTTCTTTAAAGAAAGTGGAATATACTTCGTTCATAGCGGCAAAATCTGCCATATCTGCCAAAAAGACCGTAGTCTTGACCACATGCGACAAGTCGATGCCGGCTTCCGCCATGATATGGGCGGCATTTGTCAACGCCTGACGGGTCTGCTCTTTGATACCGCCTTCGACAAATTCCCCGGTAGCCGGATCAATAGGTATCTGGCCGGAAGCAAAAACAAATCCATTCACTTCAATGGCCTGACTGTAAGGGCCGATGGCAGCAGGTGCCGATTTCGTGTGTAAAGCTTTCATAAAATCTTTTTTTATTTATATTAGTTTTAAACCTGCATTCTTCAATGCAAGCTGGAGTTCCTGTACATGTTCCGCATTGCGGGTTTCCACCTGGACACGCAACCAACAGGCCGTGACGTTGGATGTATCGTCATTCCGCTCATGATACACGCTGATGATATTCGCCCCCACCGACGCGGCAATCTGACTGACCACAAACAACTGCCCCGGTTTATCGTCCAGTTCCACGCAAAAGGTGTATATCCGCCCGCTTTTGGAAAGCCCGCGGTTAATCACGCGGCTCAATATCGTCACGTCGATATTTCCGCCGCTCACTACACAAACGGTCTTGCACCCTTTTACGGGCACCTTGTTGAACATGGCGGCAGCCACGCTGACGGCTCCGGCTCCTTCCGCAATCAGTTTATGCTGTTCTATCAAAGCCAGAATCGCGGCACATATCTCATCTTCCGTCACCGTCACGACCCCGTCGAGATACTGTTTGCACGTCCGGTAAGTAAGTTCCCCCGGCTCTTTCACCGCTATCCCGTCAGCAATCGTAGACACAGCGTCCAGGCATTCTATCTTCTGGTGCTCGAGGCTCTGCAACATGCCGGGCGCCCCACAGGCCTGCACGCCATACACCTTTATTTTCGGATTCAAAGTCTTGATGGCAAAGGCGATCCCACTGGCCAACCCTCCGCCTCCTATCGGTACAATCACCGTATCCACGTCCGGCAACTGTTCAATCAGCTCCAAACCGATCGTTCCTTGTCCGGCTATCACCCTCTCGTCGTCGAAAGGATGTATGAAGGTGTACCCGAATTCATCACGCAGTTCCAAAGCCTTACGGTAGGCGTCATCGTACACGCCGGGTACCAAACAAATGTCGGCTCCCAACCGACGTGTGGCCTCCACCTTGCTGATCGGTGCCCCTTCGGGTAAGCAGATCAAAGATTTAATACCGTATTTGGCGGCCCCGAGCGCCACACCCTGGGCATGATTCCCAGCCGAACAGGCAATCACGCCCTTGGCCTTCTCCTCATCGCCCAACTGCGATATCTTATAACAAGCTCCCCTCAGCTTGAAAGAGCCGGTCACCTGCAAATTTTCGGGTTTCAGGTAAATCTCACTTTCCTGATTGATTTTGGGTGCATAAATCAAATCCGTCCGGCGCACCACATTGCTCAAGACATACCTGGCCCTGTAAAAATCATCCAAATTCAACATAGTCGTATTTTTATATGCAAAAGTGCAAAAAAGAATTCAAACCACCTCTTTTCCGCGCACTTTTTCTGTTTCCCTCGACAAGTATTCTTCGTGAAAAAACATAATTAATCAGAAAATCCATTTTCAACCATTGTTTTTTCTCACAAATGGTCTTTACGGCACAATTTTTTTTGTATTTTTGCGCAAGATTATTCGACTCAAATTAAAAGAACAAAATTTGTTGAATCAGCTAAAAGAAGGATAAAAATGAAATTTACAAAAATTGCAACGGTTCTTGGTTTAACGGCTGTTTGTGTACCGACTATGGCTCAATACGAAGGAACGAGAGTGTACGACCGTATTGGACATGGGCAAGACAGTATCACGACCTTAGGTAATATCGTAGCCTACAAAGACAGCTACAAAGCCCAGGATTACGTAGGGGCGTACGAGCCCTGGAAAGCCGTGTTCACGATGGCTCCGTGCGCCGAAGTGAGCACGTATGCCTATGGTGCCATGATTCTGGCCAACGTACTGGTCAAAGAGCAGGACATGACGAAGAAAAAGGCATACTTCAACGAATTGATGAACTTATATGACACGCGTCTGAAGCACATGGATGCCCTCAATTCTTTTACGAAGGCAGACAAGCGTGCCACAAAGGGTGACATCCTGGCCCGTAAGGCTTTCGACTATGCTTACTACGGTGCGGGCGTGGCCGACGGTTATTCGCTGGACAAGGCCTACACCATGTTCCGCGAGGGTATAGACCTTATTAATAAGGATGGCGCCAAAGAGGTCCCCGGTTTCGTATTGGACAAATTCTTTGAAATCTCATATCAAAGATACATGGCCGACTCTACCGCTTTCCGCGAGCAGTTCCTGAAAGATTATATGGAAAGTCGCGAGGCTTGCCAAGGCATGTTGAGCTTGGCCAACGAAGCGACAGACTCCGTAGCGGCTCAAAAGATCGTGGCACAGTACGACCCGACACTGAACCGCATCGAAACCTTGTTTGCCCAGTCCAAAGCTGCTGACCGCGAGCAACTTATTGCTATTTTCGGTCCGAAAATCGAAGAAAACAAAACGAATCTGGCTTATCTGAAATCAGCGCTGACCTTATTGGCTGCTAATGATTGCGACGATACCGACATTTATTTCAAGGCAGCAGAATACGCTTACAACATCGAACCGAGCTACGAATCGGCCATCGGTACGGCACAGAAATACTACAAAGACGGAAAAGTGGCCGAATCGGTGCAATACTTTGATAAAGCCCTTGAATTATGCCCCACCGACCAGACTAAGGCGGCCATTGCATTGAAGATTGCCAATGCCGTGTCGAAAACGGGAGACTCCGCCAAGGCATTTTCATATTTGGACAAAGCCGTACAATACAACGCAGGTATTACGGGAAAGGCTCATTTGGTGCGCGCACAGATTCTGGCCTCATCCAAAAACTTCTCAGAGGCTATCTCCTATTGTACGAAAGCTGCTCAGGAGGACGTCAGCATCTCTGGTTCTGCCAATCGTCTGAAAGAGAAGATTCAGGAAGTACAGCGCAAGAATGCAGAGTACGAAAAGGCCAATGCCGAATATAAGGCTCAGAAAGCAAAAATAGAGAAAGAAGAAAATTTCTGGAAAGCCGGAGGCAAACAATAATCTACGGAACATCATCAAAAAATACTCCGTAAGAGAGGGATATGGCAGGCAGAGGGGTCTACAAGACCTTTCTGCCTGCTTTCGTTTTCACCCCTAAAGGAAACGGGGACACCTGCCGGACATACACCTCGCAGGGGATACGGGATATAAGGATTTCAGACAAAAAAGTCGCATTCTGCATAGCATTGGTTTTCAACTGATTGAAATGGACAAAAAAATCTCCTGAGAATGAAAAATCAATCTCAGCCAAACGAAAAATCATTCGGCTGAGATTGATTTTTCGTTTGGCGCAGAAAAGAAAACCCTTCTTTGATGTAAAATAAAACGTACTCTACGATTCTATTTCCTCCTTCACCGCCTGCCGCTCACGAAAGGAAGCCGCCCGAACCACTCTCAGCTTAACTTTTTTTAAAGCCAAGACTTATTGTAATTCCCTTTCCGGTGAAAGCGTATGCCGCATTTCTGCCGGAGAAAGCTGTACCCTACGCTCCGAAAGTTAAGTTACGAACGATAAAAAACTGATTATCTGTATTCAAGAAAAAAGCTCCCGCATCAAATCGTACAGTAGATATGCTCCGTACATTTTTCCGGAATCAGGTAAAACCCCGTACCTTATCATACTAAAGATGAAAAGTAGTCCCGAAGTCCCTTGATTATATGTTATATAACATAAAAAAGGTATCTCCCATTCCCCTCCCGCCATACTATCTTTGTATGCAAAATACGACAATACGATGAAAAATCCCCTACGCGTCGATGAAATGATCAATCCTCACGTCTCTGTTGACTGTGTCGTATTAGGTTTTGACGGCGAACATCTCAAAGTGCTTCTCGTAAAGCAGACCGGCCACGAAGAAAGCGGCTACTATAATAACATGAAATTGCCGGGCAGTCTGATTTACAATGACGAAGACTTGGACGAGGCGGCACAGCGGGTTCTTTATGAACTGACGGGGCTGAATGAGCTTCACCTCATACAGTTCAGGGCGTTCGGCTCTAAAAATCGGACCAACAATCCGAAAGACATCAAATGGCTGGAACGCTTCCACCAATTAAACCAGAAAGTGGAACGCATCGTCACCATCACCTACCTGACGATGGTAAAAATCGACAAGAAACTTACCCATTTGTCCGACCGCTACGAAGCCTGTTGGACGGACATCGATGCGCTCTGCCCTTTGGCTTTCGACCACAACCAGATTATCGGCGAAGCCCTATGGTTCGTGCGGCAATACGTGCAGACGCAGCCCGCTGCCCTGTTCGACCTTCTCCCCAAGAGATTCACCGCAGCCGAACTCCGCACACTTTACGAAACGATATATGACCGGAAATTCGACGTTCGCAATTTCCACAAACGGATTGCCCAAATGAAATATGTGCTTCCTCTGGAAGAATTCCAGACCGGCGTAGCCCACCGGGCCGCGCGGTACTACAAATTCGACCGTAAGTTGTACAACAAACTGCACGGCATGGGCAAGTCGTTCAGTCCGGACGAACATAATGAAATTTATTAATTTAACATCAAACGAATCATCATGAATTTGACACAAGAAGGAGACAGACTGTACTTGTACTCCATTACCACCGTAGCCATCTTGGGCGGACTGTTGTTCGGCTACGACACGGCAGTGATTTCCGGTGCCGAAAAAGGCCTTGAAGCCTTTTTCCTCACCGCGACTGATTTTCAGTATGACAAGGTGATGCACGGCATCACCTCGTCCAGTGCATTGATAGGTTGCGTCATCGGCGGCGCCATATCCGGCTATCTGGCCTCCCGTCTGGGGCGGCGCGATTCCCTCCGTCTGGCTTCCGTCATGTTTTTCCTCTCCGCATTGGGTTCCTACTATCCGGAGTTTCTTTTCTTCGAATACGGAAAGGCCAACTGGGACTTGCTGATTGCCTTCAACCTCTATCGTGTGTTGGGCGGAATCGGTGTCGGACTGGCTTCTGCCGTCTGTCCGATGTATATCGCCGAGATTGCCCCTTCCCACATCCGCGGCACACTGGTGTCGTGCAACCAGTTTGCCATTATCTTCGGCATGCTCGTAGTCTATTTCGTCAACTATATGATTATGGGCGACCATCAGAATCCGGTCATCCTGAAAGACGCCGTAAGCGGTGTGATGTCTGTCAGCCCCGAGTCCGACATGTGGAGCGTGTACGAGGGTTGGCGTTATATGTTCGGATCCGAAGCCTTCCCAGCCGCCTTGTTCGGCCTGTTGCTGTTCTGCGTACCCAAGACTCCGCGCTATCTGGTGATGTGCGGTGAAGACGAAAGGGCATTTGCCATTTTGGAGAAAATCAATGGCCGCAATGTAGCCGGAAGGGTACTGGAGGAAATCAAACAGACGTCCAAGGAAAAGACTGAAAAGCTATTCACATACGGTGTGGCTGTCATCGTCATCGGCATTCTTCTCTCCGTCTTCCAACAAGCCATCGGCATCAATGCCGTGCTTTACTATGCCCCACGCATATTTGAAAGTGCCGGCGCCGAAGGAGGCGGTATGATGCAGACCGTCATCATGGGTGTGGTCAACATCCTCTTCACTTTGGTAGCCATTTTCACCGTCGACCGTTTCGGACGCAAACCGTTGCTCATCATCGGTTCCATCGGTATGGCTGTCGGTGCCTTTGCCGTAGCCCTTTGCGACCAGATGGGCGTCAAAGGTATCGTTCCGGTTCTGTCCGTCATCGTGTACGCTGCATTCTTCATGATGTCATGGGGGCCGATTTGCTGGGTTCTCATTGCCGAGATCTTCCCCAACACCATCCGAGGAAAAGCCGTGGCCATCGCCGTAGCGTTCCAATGGGTGTTCAACTACTTGGTGTCGTCCACCTTCCCGGCTTTGTACGATTTCAGCCCCATGTTCGCTTACAGCCTGTATGGCATCATCTGTCTGCTTGCAGCCCTGTTCGTCTGGAAGAGCGTGCCCGAAACCAAAGGTAAGACATTGGAGGACATGACGGCACTCTGGAAGAACCGCCTGAAAAAGAAAGCATAAACCTAACGGCGGCTTCTGCCGCCAAGGTTCATCCCATAATAGAAACTCCTCCGGCCGACCACCGCAAAGCGATGTCGGCCGGAGGAGTTTCCTGTTTCAGTTTCTGCCTGGGCTGTCCTCGTTCAGGAGTTCCTGAATTTCGCTACCACCCGTTCGTATGTCGGAGCCTCTATCCCCTGCTTCCGGCAGGCATCCAGCATATCAAATAATTGTCCTTGTATTTCAGTCTCCCGCCCTTTCTTCAAGTCTTTCTGCAAAGAAGAAGTCGTCTGTGGGTCTAAGGCATCTATGACACGCAGGTTGGCCGCCACAGGGTCTTCCCGGAAACGGATGCCCAAGCGCTCTCCCAACGCCGTGCTCTCTTTCGTCAGGCCGATGAACACGTCCCGTTCCTCTCCTTCTCTCTGTACGGCTCCCATCGGTGCGTCAAAGAAAGCCCCCGTTCCGGCCATCGCGCTGATAAATCCCCATTTGGCAAAAGTATCCCGGTCTATGTCTTCCGAAAGAATCGCTTTCACTCCCGCGTCCGCCAACGTGCGGCGAACGGTTTCGAGTTCTTCCGGAGAAACGCCGTCCCCGGGACGTGCCCCAAACACAAGTTTGCACACCTGGCCGCTCTGTGTCACCTCGCCCGGAGCCTGGATATACCCTACGATGTAAATGCAACCGTCGATGACCCGTGAGCCCGGACAGGCACGGGCGATTCTGGGCCCCGAACCATATACATTCAGGATGGGCAGCACCACGGTACGCTCACCTGAGGCACGAACGATGCAATCCGCCACGGAATTGACGGAATACCCTTTCACGCAGACCAATATCAGCTCGGCCTTCCCCCGATAAGTTTCGGCCGTAGCCACACCAATCTTTCCCGGACGTTCCCCCGTCCCGTCGTAAACATAACACGGGACGACCTGCTCTCCTTTGATTCCCGAATGGAAACGCAACCCATGCGCCAACATTTTTTCCTTATGCTCCCCGCGAGCCACACACGTTACTTCATTCCCGGCCAAGGCCAGCAGAGCAGCCAAAGAGCCGCCCACGCCTCCGGCGCCTATCACTAAACATTTCATAATCTCAAACTTACTTTTCCGTATCTTTTATTTCCGTCAATACACGTTCTATCTCGTACGTCAAGTCTTCCGACGTGGCCAAAGGAGAGTCCGTAAAAACCGCCCGAACGACCCGCGACGCATCCACGACATAAATGCGAGGTATGGACGAATAAGCAAACAAATGGTAAACCGTGCGGTCGGTCTGTGCGGAAAAAGGTATCGTAAGTCCGTTGTCCGCCCAATACTCTCCGACAGCTACCGCGTCCTGCTCCCGACTGATGGCCATAAAAACCATACGACCGTCCGCTCCGTACCTTTCGTACATTTGTTGTACGAGCGGCAATTCACGGCGACAATCCCCGCACGCCGTATTGAAGAACAATATGAACGAAGGTTGCCCTTGCAAACTTCCGCTCTCCACCGTCCGTCCGTCATTCATCACTACGGTAAATTCCGGCAACACGTCTCCCACTGCCACCGCATCCGGCTGCGTGCCGATATCTTCCTTTTCACTGATGCAGGAAGAAACCAGAGACAGAAATCCTATCATAAAATAACGTACGTATATTTTCATGTCACACTTCCTCACAAAACCTATTGGCAAATATACTATTTTCCGAAAGAAGAAAAAAGCTTTGCATGCAGATATTGAAGAAACCCGCCCGACAATACCGGGCGGGCTTCACCTGCTCTTGATGTGTCCATTCCGTCCTATCGGACGAATTTCACACTCCTTACCGTCTTTCCGTCCGTCACGCGGACGATGTAAATGCCCGGAGCCAACGGAGCGGTGTGTATCGTATGCGTACCGGTTCCTAATCGGGTACGCATTACCGGACTACCGGCCATCGTGTAAACCGTCATACCGACCGCACTTCCGGACGTAACCGTAATCCCTGAATGTGTCACGTCCACCGTGAATGCCGCATCGCACGCCACAGCCTCGGAAATACCTGTTTCGCCTCCGTTGCCAGTCACCTTTTCCAATACGAACGGGAAGTCGGAAGGCATCTTGTCAGCCTGGTCGCAAACCAACGTCTCGCCGTCGGTTTCCCAATAATAAGAACCGTAGCGCTCCGGTGTCCGCACGAAGCATTCCAATTCCTCTCCTCCTACCAACGTATATAAGTAGAAACTACTACGCGCTTTGCTGTAGACACGGTCGGTCAGCGCCCCTTCGTTGTTCAGATAAGCCGAATCATTGTGATTCTGTATTTTATATCGTTCCATGTCGTCCAGCCAAGTGTAATGCCAAATGAAAGCAGTAGAATCCCCATCTCCTTCCAATGCCTCGAACTTCATCGTACGGCTGTTCAGGTATTTCCCCGTAGCACGGTCTTTCATACGATAATAACCGTCTTCCAGCGTCCGTCCTTCCTGATACACCTTGACTTCAAAATCAAAATTAGCCTCGTATGTCTTTATGGAAGATGAAGTGTCTATCCAGTCCAAATGGCGGTAGATGGAAGATTGTACGTTCTCAAAAGAAATGGACTCCGTATGCTCGCCGGAACTCCAAGTGTAGACTCCGTTCCGATAACGGACGGAAGTTATCTTACCTTTCATTACCACATCATGCCCTTGTGTGACGATAGCCCGCAAAGTCTCCTGCTCTTTCCCGTCCACCGCTAACGTGGGAATTACCACCGAATTCTTAATCGTGAATTCCCGGCTTATCTCCACGCCGGACTCGTTGGTCAGCACTACCTTGAAAGTCTGGTCGGAATTCCCCTGCCGGAATGTATAAGAACCACCGGAGCCCAACAGCTTACCCTGACTGTCATACCATCTGGTGGAAGCCACATAGTTCCAATTGGCATAATCAGCCCCGAGGGTCACGTCCCTTCCGTTGACGGCACTGAACTCGCTCGTCTGGTTCATGCGTACCCCGTCGTACTCTATCCACGGGGTCAACGTGGCGCGAATGCCCTCTCCGTATACGGAAATGCAAAACATCTGCACACTCTTCACCCCCTGCGTATTGGTGTAAAACAAACGATAAACACCCGAAGCATCGGCCGTAATGTCGCGGCTCGCCCCTTTCATGCCGTCTTCCCATTCCCAGTTTCCCGTATCGGTTTCGCTGTCAGGTAATACAGCCCGCAAGGTTAACGGCGTACCCTTCTTCACTTCTTTCATCTCGGCGTATGGGCGTACAGTACCGTCCTGCACGATTTCCGGAGAAAGCACGGTGGGCTTCGTCTTCTCCGTCACCGCCTCGTCCGCATGCATCAGCGTCCCGAATCCCGTATGGTCGAAACCGCCGCTATTCGTACCGTAGGAACCTCCCCCGGCCTCTATCCCCACAATCTTGGACATCCGCGTGCAGTACTCCATTGGCATTCCCATACGGTTCTGATAATGATTGATGAACAACTGCCATATCGGCCGCCATTGTCCGCGCCCCGTACCGCTCAATCCACCCATCCACCAATTCTGAGTGTAAGGAATATCGGCGGGGTCTACTTGATTGCAGTTGTACATAGCCACATATTCCGCCGCACCGGCCACCATGGTCTGCCCCGCCTCACCCGGAATCAAAGGGTTATATAAGTTACAAAAGGCATTGTCTCCCTGATTATAGGCCGACTGAAGGGCGTATGACAACAAGCCCAACGCCGCCATGGCATGCCCCTGGTCACGGCCGCTTTCCTGCATCTGGTTTAAGTATCCGAACGGACCACGGGTATCCTCATGAAACCAAGGAATGAGCCCCCATCCGTAACCACACATACCTTGGTCTTGCTTCACAGGATGACTGTCACCCACATAAAGCGATTCATTGCCCGGCCCTTCTTTTATCCAGTACATACCGTAATTATAAATGTCCGGCAAATCGGCGAAGATGCCCAGCGACACACAGAAAAGAGCATTTCCCAATCCCCAGTTACTGTGATAGTGATACCAGTTACCTTCGCGCACTACGGTATCGTGCCGACGTTCCAGAAAGTCTTGTGCCGTAGTGAACCACACGTCGATCATCCACTGCTTGAAGCGTTCGAAATCCTCTCTCTCCCACTTCTCGTAATCACGCATCAACTCAGCCGCATTCAGGAATTGGTAACCGATAAAACCGGGCACCAAGGACTGGTTCGTATTCCCACCGATTCCTTTGGTAATCGCTACGTACTGGTTCAACACATAGACAGCCCGTTCCGCCCATTGCGCCTCGCCTGTAATTTTCCAAAGCAAGGCACACTGGTAAGCCTTGGCCGCATTGCGATAGGCGTTCATGTAGTTTTCGTCACCGGCAATTCCACGTTTGATATATTCCGTCACTCCCCAAATGTCGTTCACTGCCTTGTTGGCCACCCAACTGTTCTTCAACACCTCAAAAGCCTGTAGCGTCTGGGCATCGTGCTCTGCCAGGCGTTTCTTGATTTGGTCAAAGTCATTCTGACTGTGCAAAAGCCCCGGATGGACGAATGCCCCCTGGGCATATACCCCGCCCCCTCCGATGCTGAAAAACAAAGCCACCGTAAAAAGAGATAGTTTCTTCATAAATGATAAATATTGGTTTCCGTTCTTATTTCCAATGCTTTCTACACGGTTTACGAACGTCTGCCGAAAAATCCGCAAAAACACACATTATTTAACTATTCAGAACACCTATCAACCCATCGGAAACAGGAGGTACAAAAAAAGCCGCCCGACGGAATAAACTCTCCGGCAGGCGGCTGCATACGATTCAATCCGCTATCTGCTTAATAGCGGATATCCAACTCTTTCAAAATAGACGAGATTTTCTCCATTGTGGTCAACCGTGTAGGCACCAAAGGCAGACGAAGTTGGTTCTCAATCATTCCCATGGCATGGAGCATGGCTTTTACGCCGGCCGGATTGCCATCCACAAACAACAATTTGAACAAATCCGAGAACTTGTGGTGAATGATACGGGCATGCTCGTAATCTCCGTTCAGTGCCATGCGGACCATACGGCTGAATTCGGCGGGCAAGGCATTGCCTATCACTGAAATCACACCTACCGCCCCCATCGTAATCAGCGGATAAGTGATGCCGTCATCCCCTGAAAGGACATCGAAGTCGCGAGGCTTGTTTTTTATCACATCCTCCAACTGGGTCATATTCCCACTGGCCTCCTTGACGGCCACTATATTCTCGAAATCACGGGCCAAGCGCAATGTCGTCTCCGCACTCATGTTGACTCCCGTACGCCCCGGTACGTTATACAACACGACCGGCACGGGCGAAGCCTCCGCTATGGCTTTGAAATGCTGGTACAGCCCCTCCTGCGAAGGCTTGTTATAATAAGGACAAACCGACAAGATACCGTCGATGCCGCTCCAATCCCCCTCTTTCAGGTCTTTAACGACTGCTGCCGTGTTATTCCCGCCACATCCCATCAACAAAGGAACACGGCCGGCTACACGCTCCACAAGCATCTTTTTCAATATCTTCTTCTCGTCAGCCGAGAGGCAAGGTGTTTCGGCCGTCGTTCCCATAATACACAGGAAATCCACGCCATTCCGTATCTGATATTCTACCAGACGGGTCAACGCCTCATAGTCCACTTCACCATCCGATTTAAAAGGAGTTATCAAAGCAATTCCCAACCCCTTGAACTTATTTTGTGCCATAGTTTAAGTAGTTCTATCTATTTCGCGACAAAAATACAAATAAAATCCCATAATGCAAACAATCTTTCACGATTCTATCTTTTTCAAGAACTCTTCTTCCGAGAGGATAGGGATACCCAATTTACCGGCTTTCTCCAGTTTTGCCGGTCCCATGTTGGCTCCGGCCAGCACGAAAGAAGTCTTCGAAGAGATGCTGCCCACATTTTTTCCGCCGTGCTGTTCTATCATGGCTTTATATTCGTCGCGCGAATGAAGCGAGAACACCCCGCTCACCACAATACTCTGCCCGGACAACTTGTCGGAATGGCTGCTCAATTCTTCGTCGGAAAGCTCCATCCGGACTCCTTTTTCCCGCAAACGGCACACCAAATCGCGGTTGGCTTCGTTTGCAAAATAGCGGATCACGCTCTCGGCTATCACCACACCGATTCCGTTGATCTGCAACATGTCCTCCAACGATGCCGAGGCCAGCGCGTCCATCGACTTGAAATGGCGTGCCAAGGCTTTAGCCGCAATTTCACCGACAAAACGTATGCCCAAGGCAAACACCACGCGTTCGAAAGGAACTTCTACGGAGTCGGCAATCGAGCGGACTATCTTTTGCGCAGATTTCTCGCGCGTGCCGTCCTCGCCGTTAATCTGCTGCACCTGTATATCGTACAGGTCGGCCACATCGCGTATCAAGCCGCGACGGTAGTAATCGTCCACGGTTTCGGGTCCCAGACTGTCTATGTTCATGGCCCTGCGACTGATGTAATGCTCTATGCGCCCCTTGATTTGCGGCGGACAAGCCGTGTCGTTGGGGCAATACCATGCGGCTTCTCCCTCGTAACGCACCAGTTCGGCCCCGCATTCCGGACAACGAGTGATGAACTCGGCCCTTGGTCCCGTTTCCGGTCCCCGCGCATCAGAGTCCACACCGACGATTTTGGGAATGATTTCCCCTCCTTTTTCCACATATACCATGTCCCCGATATGCAAATCCAACTGCTCCATCACGTCGGCATTGTGCAGCGTGGCACGCCGCACGACCGTACCGGCCAACTGCACCGGTTCCATATTGGCCACCGGCGTCACCGTCCCGGTGCGTCCGACTTGGAAGGTCACGGCATTCAGGCGCGTACGGGCACGCTCCGCCTGAAACTTGTAAGCGATGGCCCAACGGGGGCTTTTGGCGGTATAGCCCAACGCACGTTGCTGCCTCTGGGAGTTGACCTTCAGCACGATGCCGTCCGTAGCCACAGGCAGGTTCTTGCGCTCCACGTCCCAATAATCTATGAAATCATAAATGTCCTGGAGCGTAGTTACTTTCTTCATCCCCCCGGAAATCTTGAATCCCCATGAGCGGGCCGCCTGCAAATTTTCATAATGCCCGTCAAAAGGAATGTGTTCTCCCAAAAGGTAATATAAGTAAGCATCGAGCTTGCGTTGCGCCACCACCGCTGAGTTTTTGCTTTTCAGCGTCCCCGAAGCCGCATTACGCGGATTGGCGAAAAGCGGTTCTTCGCGTTCTTCGCGTTCGCGGTTCAATGTCTCGAAACTCGTCCACGGCATCAGGATTTCCCCACGGATTTCAAACTCTTCGGGGTAACCGTTCCCGTTCAGACGAAGCGGAATACAACGAATGGTCTTGACGTTTTCCGTCACGTCGTCGCCCTGTACCCCGTCGCCCCGCGTCACGGCACGCACCAACCGCCCCTGCTCGTAGGTCAGCGAGATGGAAAGCCCGTCGTATTTCATTTCACAACAAATCTCGAACGGCTCGCCTTCCAAACCGGAACGGACGCGTTCATAAAAGTCGGCCACCTCTTGCTTGTTGTACGTATTGGACAACGACAACATGGGATAGCGGTGGGGCACCTGCACGAATTCCTGATTCAGGTCGCTCCCCACGCGCCGCGTCGGCGAGTCCGGGTCGTCAAATTCGGGATGGGCCGCCTCGAGGTCTTGCAACTCCCGCATCATGCGGTCGAACTCTTGGTCGGAAATCTCCGGGGCGTTCAATACATAATAATTATAATTGTGGCGGTGCAATTCACTGCGAAGCCGCTCTATCTGTTCCTTTACTTCCATTTGCATTCAATGATAAACTCTGACGGGGAGACATCGCGGCTCTGTTCCCGCGAACGGCTCCCCCGTCATTCGCATAAGCAAAGATAGTCAATTCGCAGAAAACGCCCAAGGGCGCAAAGAAAAAAGAAAAGCATCCTTTTCCGGCACAATCTGTCAAAACGTCAATCCCATGCCTTCGAGAATCGTCCATTCGCCCCTCGATGCGGCCTCGATGCCCAATAAGCGACGCACGCGCCTCCCGAAAAAATCAAAAAGACAGCCTGAAAGCTTTTTCACAAGACGAAAGCAAACGGGAACCGCCCGTCCTCCGCTTCTTTCTTCTTCCGGTGAAACCTGCGAGGCGGAACCGCCAACATTCTGCCCGTAAATTCTTGTCGGCGAAATACAGGAAAATAGAACGAAAAAGCCGCAAAAAAGCAGTTTTTTCTTCTTCGTGCGGCGAAAAAATCCCATTTCGGACGGATTTTTTCCACGACATGCGGAGTACCCGGATTTTATATGAGGAAAGAAATTTTTCGTTTGGCTGCAAACGATTTTTTTCTTTCCTCAAAGTAAATGAATATATACTGCATAAAACAGTAAAAATGACACGGAAATTGCATACTTATACATTCCTGTCTTTTTAGATTCTCCTAACCGCTGTCTTTTGAAACTACTGATTTGGAGCTGAAAGTAGCAAAATGTCAGAATCATCATTTCAAATCCGCCCAATTATATTTACCTTTGCCCATTAAAAAGAATCGTGGAAGCAATGGAGATAGCAATCATTGGCGGAGGAGCGGCCGGCTTCTTTCTGGCCGTCAATCTGAAAACATTCGCGCCGCAGGTGGAGGTCACTGTATTCGAAAGGCAGGCGGATGTATTGAAAAAAGTACTGGTCTCGGGCGGCGGACGCTGCAACCTGACCAATACTTTTGAGGGTGTGACAGACCTGAAACAGGTCTACCCCCGTGGACACAAGCTCTTGAAGGGGCTTTTCAAACAGTTCGGTCACCGGGATGCCTACCAATGGTTCGAAGCGCACGGCGTGCCGCTCGTCGCGCAAGATGACCATTGTGTGTTTCCGGCCGCACAGGATGCCCGTGCCGTAGCCGGTTGCCTGAAAAGCCTTGCTGCGGAATTGGGGGTCACGGTGAAAACCTCCCACCGCGTGGAAACCCTCACGCCTTGCGGCGGGAAGTATGAAATCACGTTTCAGGATGTGCGCCAAGGCCGTCTGTTATTCGACCGCGTGGCCATCACCACCGGCGGTTCACCGCGTGGCGAAAGCTTCGCTTATCTGGAACGGTTGGGGCATCGTATCGAAACGCCCGTCCCTTCGCTCTTTACGTTCAACATCGCCTCCCCGGCACTGCGCGAGTTGATGGGCACCGTGGTAGACCCGGCATTGGTCGGCATCCCCGGTACCAAATTCAGGCATTCAGGCGCGTTGCTCGTCACCCATTGGGGCATGAGCGGCCCGGCCATCCTGAAATTGTCTTCCCATGCCGCCCGTTTCATACAGGAGAAAGCTTACCGCTTCCCCATTTTCGTCAACTGGACAAACGACCCCCACAACGAAACCGTGACCGGCATCCTACAAAACATGGCGCAACGCCACCCCCAAAAGAAAATCTCCGGCTTGCGCCCGTACGACTTGCCTGCTCGGTTATGGCATTACCTCATCGGTAAGTCCGGCATCGTCCCCGACCGGAAATGGAACGAGCTGGGGCACAAAGGGCTTTGCAAACTGGCCGACACGTTGTGCAACGACCGCTACGACGTGGACGGCAGGAGTACGTTCCGCGAAGAGTTCGTCACGTGCGGAGGGGTAAGCCTCGAATCGGTGCACCGGCAAACGCTGGAAAGCAAGACCTGCCCCGGACTTTACTTTGCAGGCGAGGTGCTCGACATCGACGGCGTGACCGGAGGATTTAACTTTCAGGCCGCATGGACCACGGCATACACCGTGGCGCGGGCCATCGCGTCCTGCCCCATATAAAATTAATCCCGTCTCGTAAATGGCACCATAGCATGCACTTTACAAGACGGGTAAATGAGAAACAATTTATATCATTCTTACTGAAGCCTAAACTCAACAGGCATGGTGTAAATCGCATCGACCGGTTTACCATTGATTTGTCCTGGTGTCCACCGAGGCATCTGCTTCACGATCCGTTCCGCTTCGCTCATTAACCGGCCTACCAATTCTTTCCTGTCAGGACTATCTACACCAATCATATTCCCCGTAAACGTCTGGATATGCTCACCATCTACCGTGCCATCCGCTTGGACCACGAACTGGCAATAAACCGTCCCCTGCACCAAAGCATCCCTACATGCCTTAGGATAGCGAATGTTTTGTGCAATATACTTCATCAAGCCTTCTGCACCACCGGGATAATACGGAGCCACTTCCACCCTTTCATACACGCCATGTTTTTTTATTTTAGCTCCTTTCAGCGACAGGTAATAGGATGTGGAGTCTTTCTGCCTCTTGCCATTGATTTCTTTTCCATTCTCAACACAAGTTGCTTCCTTAAACTCCACAACACCCGCAGAGGTTTTTAAGGGAGCCATCGCCTTCACCACTACTTTTTCAAGAGTACGACTTAAGGAAACAGAAGAAGTATCCGTCTTTGTCGCAGTCAAAGGTGTCTTAGCGACTTCCCCAAGATGTTTTTCCGCATTTTGGGGATTTTTCCCTGTTTTTAAAGGTTCCGGCTGAACATTTTCAGCCACGACGGCTTTCGCGGTTGCGGATAAATCCGTAACTTTGACCGCTGAGAGTTGCTCCAACCGGCCGTCTACTCCGTTTACGATCTCCGGACGGGCGAATGCCACTGTGGCAAAAGCCCCCACGGGCAGCAGGTACATGTACTTCAAAACTGCCCATTTCGTTGATTTTTTGTTATACATCATAGCAATACGTTTTTTAAGTGTGCTTTGATTCAGACCGTTGGCAAAAGATTGCAGTCGGCTGCCAACGGCCTTTTTTATTAGATATAACTGATAGTTCTTCGCGTTGACTCCATGGTTCAGTACGTACTCGTCGGCCTGATACTCATGAATGCAGCGCAAGTCCATCTCCATCATCCAAACCACTGGATTGAACCACTGTAGGGCCTCCACAGCCAACATCAGCAGCGTATCGTAGGAATGGCCGTACAGCACATGGGCCTTTTCGTGCATGAGAATGGCTTCGCCGGCATCGCCCTCCAAGTCTCCTTCGCACATCACGACGCTGTGCATCCAACTGAAAGGCGGCATGGGACGGGCATGACAGTAAAGCGTAATACCGTCTGAAAAGCTCTCGCGCCACAGACAACCGCGAGATATCGCCCGACGCATACGGAAGAACTGGTACATACGGACGGACAACGATACCGCCAGACCTGCGAAATAAAGACTGACACACACCAAAGGCCAAACAGGAACATCCGCATCCGGCATGATGACGACCTCCGGCATGAAAAGCTCCGTCCGCCCAAGCCGGTCTATCAATCCGGCATACGCCCCTTCCGGTGCGGCAGACTGCCACGAATGCCACATTCCGCCAAACCACTCCTCCTGCGAAAGCGGGAAAAGGAACGAAGCCGCAAGTATGGCCAACAAGGCCATACGGTTCAAGCGATGCAGCCTTTCCTTACGTAATAATAAGGTATAAGGCAGATAAAGCAATGTCAGGCACAAAGCCGATTTGATGATATAAACCAAGAATGTTCCCATATCCTATATTTTAAACTGTTCCACCACCATGCCCTGTGGACTGCGGGCTACGCGCGCCGGGGCACATCCCCCTGCCGTTCCACCATCTCAAGCATTTCTTTCAATTCTTCTTCCGAGATACGTTCCTCTTTGACAAAAAAACGAACCAAAGAGGAAAGCGAACCGCCGAACAAGTCCTCCTTCACCCCGTCCAGCACTTTCCGTGTATATTCCTGTTTCGTAATCAAAGGATAATAACACTGGGTTTTCGTTCCTTTCAGCTTCTCAAATCCCACGTATCCCTTGTTCAACAAAATCTTCATGAACGTGGCTACGGTAGTATAAGCCGGTTTCTTCTCGCCGTACCCCTCAAGCACATCCGAAATGGTACCCTTCATCGAAGGCAGACTCCAAAGGATGTTCATGACTTGCATCTCAGCTTTTGTCAGTGTACCCTGCTTTCCCATTATTTCTAATACTTTAGTTATTGATATGGCAAATGTATATCTAAAGGTTTAGAAAAACAAATCTACGGAACGTTTTCTGTTCCCAAAATTTCCTTTTTAACTTCTATTTTTAGTAATCAGCCGACACACACCATGAAATCCGGCGCAAAATCACTACTTTTGCAGTAGATTACAAGAAAACAGATTCCCATGAGAATAGACATCATTACCGTTTTGCCGGAATTGCTCGAAGGCTTTGTGCGTGAAAGCATATTAGGACGTGCCCAAAAGAAAGGCTTGGTGGAAATCCATTTGCACAACTTGCGCGACTATGCCACAAATAAGTACCGCCGGGTGGACGACTATCCTTTCGGCGGCTTTGCGGGCATGGTGATGCAGTGCGAACCGATAGACCGCTGCATCTCGGCCTTGAAGGCTGAACGGGACTACGACGAAGTGATTTTCACCACACCGGACGGCGAACAGTTCGACCAACCGATGGCCAACACGCTCTCCCTTTGTGAAAACCTCATCATCCTGTGCGGACATTATAAAGGTATAGACTACCGCATCCGTGAACACCTCATCACGAAAGAAGTCAGTATAGGAGATTACGTACTGACGGGCGGAGAACTGGCAGCCGCTGTCATGACAGATGCCATAGTACGTATCGTACCCGGTGTCATCGGCGACGAACAAAGCGCCCTCTCCGACTCGTTTCAGGACAACCTGCTGGCAGCTCCCGTATATACCCGTCCGGCCGATTATAAAGGTTGGACCGTGCCGGAAATTTTACTTTCCGGGCACGAAGCCAAGATTAAGGAATGGGAACTGCAACAGTCTTTCGAACGCACAAAGGCTTTGCGTCCCGATTTGCTGAAAAAGAAAGACTGACCGTCTGCTTTTTCACTCAGCCCCCTTAAAAAGGAACCGGAAATATTGCCGGATTCACCGCCAAATCGTATCTTTGTCATTCAGTATTTAAATAAATAATGTAATGGGAGAACAAAAACACAACTTGTACGTCATTGCAGGTTGTAACGGAGCCGGAAAAACGACAGCCAGCTTTACCGTACTTCCGGAAATGTTGGATTGCCGGGAATTCGTCAACGCCGACGAAATCGCAGCCGGACTGTCTCCGTTCAATCCCGAAGGCGTAGCCATCCAGGCGGGACGACTGATGATAGAACGCATCATCCACCTGTTGAAAGAAGGCGAAACCTTTGCTTTTGAAACGACATTGGCTACACGGTCTTACGTGAAGCTCATCAAACAGGCACAGAAAAGAGGCTATTTCGTCACGCTGCTCTTCTTTTCGCTGAGCAGTCCGGAACAGGCCGTGAAACGGGTGGCCAAACGCGTAAGCGAAGGCGGGCACAACATCCCGCTCGATGTGATTTACCGCCGTTACGACAACGGCCTGAGTAACCTGTTCAACCTCTATATGCCCGTATGCGACTATTGGGCATTGTATGACAACAGCACCTGTCCGGCCAACAAAATAGCCTACGGATGCAAAGACGAGAGTATAACTATTATTGAACCAGCCGTATATGAAAAATTCAAAGACCAATACACCGAAGAAAACGATAATGAGCGAGGATGAGGTTTATGAAATGCAGCGCAAAATCGACGAAGGCATATACCTGGCTCAGAAACGCCTCGTGGAGCGTGCAAAACATAACCATACCACTCTGATTATCGCCCGCGAAGGACAAGTTGTTGAAGTAAAAGCAGAGGAGCTCTATCCTATCCGCAAGAATTATCGTCCCCAAATCAGATGACAAAACCCATTTATCCGGAAAACCGTTTGCCGGACGAATGGCAAATAGAAAATGCCGACCCAAAAATGATTTTGAGGTCGGCTTTATACATATAGACTTGAAAAATTTACTTGTTGAACATTATCTTCCCATATAAAACAGTATACGTTTCACTCTCCAAAAGTCTTTTTTAGAGTATATAATATCAACATTGGATTTCCTGATCGCCTTAAACTATCATTCATTACAGGGTGATTTACCTTAATTCCCTTATATAAACTATTGTCACTATAGCTCTCCGGATCATATTCTGAGATATATTTCCAACTTATTAGTTGATTTCCTGTTTTTATAGTCGCTCTTCCGCAATCAATTTTTAATACGGAATTAATATAATGATTCTTATAAGGCATATTAATATAATATAGCATTCTACTATATATAAAAGAAAGGCACGTATCATTGCCTATCACACAATTTACAGTAGGCCTTACATACTTCATTCGTTCTTGTACATTCAAATCTCCATAATACCTTTTACGCAAAATTTGCTCTGTTTCCTTCTTTAATGGATAATCTAAAGATATAACTGGGACAAATTCAAAATCTTTAATTTCATACAAAGCATCCGACTGTTCCGTATGGAAGTACAGATTGTCACCATCCCTAATAAAAACAGGTTCCGTACCAGCTACATTATATATATCGCTTTCAGCCTGAAATATTTTTCTAGCCTTTTGTTCCAAGGTAATATAATCTACTGTTGCATTATTAGCCGAATACAATAAAAAACCTGCATCATACCAATATATTCTCCAATAATAATCAGATAGTTTTATTTCTTGTTTAAACTTTAGATCCTTATCTAATATTATAATTTTAGGTGGACCACATAATATACAAATATCTCCCGTTTCTGGAGACACATCAAAACCTGTGATCTCTGCATATTCCCCTTTTCCATTTCCGGTCTTATCGTATAGAGAAACAGGTTGACCTACTGAGTCAAAAGCAACAATCGCTGTTTTCTGCTTATTATCCAAAATATACCATTTACCGTCATACTTACGTATAGCATTGATTTCCCCCAATAAAAATGAATCTTTTTCATGAAGAGGAATGAAATCAACTTGCTCTATAAAAGAGCAAGTTGATATAGTATTATTTACTTTCGACAAATCACGTATATTAGCTTCTTCTTTTCTATCACCGCAAGAGTTACACAAGACTAAAATAGAAAGAGAGAACAATGTATGCTTCATCATAAGCCAAGATCTTTTAGGAAATCATTACAGGTAATATCATTTCCGCATCTAACTCCATTTTGCCACCAATTTTTTCGCTTGTAGATTTGTGTACCACTACTTAAATCAACAGTAGCACCAATGGTAGCCCCATACAGTCCCAATTTAATTCTAAGAATGTTTATTTGTTCTTACGCCTGATTTCAGATTTACATTCATCCTTTGCCAATATACAATCATAAGGACTTTCAGCCCGACTTAACATTTCTACATTAGCCAAGATTAAATCCATTTCAGGGATGTCTTACAGACTTCCCTCTTTCCGATTACAGCAAAAGCTATAACTGAGACTCAGACTACAAATACAAAACAAACGTTTTCTTCATAATCTCATATTTTTAATTAATACTAAATTTTCCAAGCCAATGCCGCAGCACCTACCACAGCCGCTTGTGCATCATCCATTTGGGAAATCAACATCTTGGCTTTTCCTTTGAAAATGTTCTGCACATTAGCATCGTATGCCTCTTTTATCGGGTCCATAATCAGATTACCGGCTTTTGTCAGCCCACCGAAAAACACGTATGCCTCCGGACTACAGAAGGCGGTAAAATTGGCACAAGAGCGTCCTAACAAATCACCGGTAAACTTATATACATCGCGTGCCAGTTGGTCACCGTGCTCAGCGGCAATGGATACGTCTTTCGACGTAATCTCCTCCAACGGGATTTTACGCAACTCCGTGTCGTCTGTACGTTTGGCGAGAAACTCGCGTGCCGTGCGCGCCACGCCCGTGGCCGAACAATAAGCCTCCAAACACCCCTTACGACCACAGCCACACAAGCGAGCTTCCGGGGTCGTATCCACAATCACATGTCCCAATTCTCCGGCAAACCCGTCGCAACCGTAGACCAACTCACCGTTGACTACAATACCGCTGCCCACGCCCGTACCCAAAGTAATCATGATGAAGTTCTTCATCCCCTTGGCTACCCCGTAAGTCATCTCACCGATAGCTGCAGCATTGGCATCGTTTGTCAAAACCACGGGAATCCCCAATCGTTCACTGAATTTCTTCGCAAACGGGACGATTCCTTTCCACGGCAGGTTGGGTGCCAGTTCGATATTGCCGGTATAATAGTTACCGTTAGGCGCACCGATTCCCATCCCTTTGATGTTCTGAATGCCGCCCACCTGTTCTATCATCGGAGCCAAAGCTGCACAGGCACTGTCCATATAGACATCCAAATCGTACTGTCCTTTCGTCCGGATAGACGTCGAAGTCACCACGCGGCCTTCCGCGTCCACAATACCGAAAACTGAGTTCGTTCCCCCTAAATCAAGCCCTATTACATAAGGTTCATTTTCCATAGCCATAATGTATATATAAAAGTTAATTATAACAGTTTTCAAAGTTAAGAAAAACAGATGTAACCGCGAAAAGAAAAAAACTCTTTTTCACGAAAAATAAAAAAAGAACGGCCTTTTCTTTATAGTCTCATGAAAAAATGCCAATTTTGCACCTATTATGTGGTTTGAACCGGTTAATACATTAGATTTAATCATAAAGGGATTGCTCATCGGCGTGGTGGCATCCGCTCCTATGGGACCAGTCGGAGTGCTTTGCATTCAGCGTACACTGAACAAAGGGCGCTGGTATGGCTTCGTCACAGGAATCGGAGCAGCTTTCAGCGACATCATATATGCTTTGATTACGGGATTCGGAATGAGTTTCGTGGTAGACTTCATTGAAAACAAAGACAACATGTTCTACCTGCAGATGGCGGGCAGTATCATGCTCTTCTTTTTCGGATGGTACACTTACCGTTGCAATCCGGCGAAATCCATCCGCCCGACTTCTCCCCGTAAAGGTACGCTGATACACAATATGGTGACCGGTTTTCTGGTCACGTTTTCCAACCCTCTCATCATCTTTCTGTTCGTGGCGTTGTTCGCCCGCTTCACCTTTGTCGTCCCCGACCACGTGGTACAGCAATCTCTGGGTTACTTGTCCATACTCGTCGGAGCCATGATATGGTGGTTCGTCCTGACTTATTTCATAGACAAGGTGCGCAGCCGTTTCGATGTCAAAGGCATCTATTTGCTGAACAGACTCATAGGAGTGGTTGTCATTGTGGCCTCTATCGTGGGGTTTGCCGTCACGCTGACCGGTTTATCGTTATAAATATATGTATATAGCCCAACAACTTAAAGAAAAAAACATTGCCGAATACCTGCTTTACATGTGGCAGGTGGAAGATATTCTCCGTGCCCACCACTTGGACCCGGATGAACTCAAACAGAACTATCTGGCACAATTCAGAGCCACGGAGGAAACGGAAAAAGAAATGGAAGAATGGTACAGTCATCTCATCCGCATGATGAAAGAAGAAGGCATACAGGAGGGTGGCCACCTGCAAATCAACCGGAACATCATCCTGTGGCTCACCGACTTGCACAACCAACTGTTGCAGTCCTCCAAGTTTCCGTTCTACACGGCTGCTTATTACAAGGCCTTACCCTACATCGTAGAACTCCGCAACAAGGGGGACAAAAAGGACGTGTCGGAATTGGAAAACTGTTTCGACGCCCTCTACGGCGTGATGTTGCTCCGCCTGCAACACAAACCGATAAGCGACGAGACCGCCAAGGCCGTGGCCGACATCACCAAACTTTTGGCCATGCTCTCCGACTATTACAAGCAGGACAAGGCAGGCGAATTGAAATTTGAATGAACAAAAGGAAACAAACGATATGAAAAATATTTTAGTAACAGGCTGCAACGGCCAACTGGGCAATGAAATGCAGCTTCTGGCTGCCGGTCATCCGGAATTCAATTATTTTTTCACAGACGTGAAAGAGTTGGACATCACCGACGAGAAAGCCGTAAAGTCATTCGTCGGCATGCACGAAATTGACTGTATCGTGAACTGTGCGGCTTACACGGCCGTAGACAAAGCGGAAAGCGACGAAGCGTTCTGCGACTTGCTGAACCATACAGCCCCGGGCTATCTGGCCAAGGCCGTGCATGAACGGGGCGGCTGCATGATACAGGTTTCTACGGACTACGTGTTCGACGGGACTGCACACATTCCCTACCGCGAGGAGGAACCGACATGCCCGGCTACGGCATACGGCCGCACCAAACTGGCAGGCGAAGAAGCCGTCATGCGGAATTGCCCCGAATCGGTCGTCATCCGCACGGCATGGCTCTACTCCACTTTCGGAAACAATTTCGTCAAGACCATGTTGCGGTTAGGTCGGGAAAAAGAGAGTCTCGGGGTCATCTTCGACCAAATCGGTACGCCGACTTACGCACGCGACCTGGCGGTGGCCATCTTTGCCGTACTGACACAGGATTTCGTTCCCGGAATTTACCATTTCAGCAACGAGGGAGCCATCTCATGGTACGACTTTACCAAAGCCATCCACCGCATAGCCGGCATCACCACCTGCAAGGTACGCCCGCTCCATACGGAAGAATATCCCGCACCGGCGGCACGGCCTCATTATTCCGTGCTCGACAAGACCAAAATCAAAGAGACTTATCACATCGACATTCCCTATTGGGAAGACTCGCTGGCCGAGTGTATACAGAAATTAGAACAGAATTAAACCGACGCATCGAAACGTATGAATGAAATAGAAAGAAGAAGGACTTTTGCCATTATTTCTCATCCGGACGCCGGAAAGACCACCCTCACCGAAAAACTATTGCTCTTCGGCGGGCAAATCCAGGTGGCCGGTGCCGTCAAGAACAACAAAATCAAGAAAACGGCCACCAGCGACTGGATGGAAATCGAAAAACAACGCGGTATTTCGGTCACGACTTCCGTCATGGAATTCGACTACAGGGATTATAAAGTGAATATCCTGGACACCCCGGGCCATCAGGACTTTGCCGAAGATACGTTCCGCACGCTGACAGCAGTGGACAGCGCCATCATCGTCGTGGACAGTGCGAAAGGCGTGGAGGCGCAGACCCGGAAACTGATGACGGTCTGCCGTATGCGCAAAACGCCGGTCATTATCTTCATCAACAAGATGGACCGTGAGGGAAAAGACCCCTTCGACCTTTTGGACGAACTGGAACAGGAGTTGCAAATCAAGGTGCGCCCTCTCTCATGGCCCATCAATCAGGGACAACGTTTCAAAGGGGTGTACAACATCTACGAGCAACGCCTCGACCTGTTCACCCCCGACAAGCAAAAGGTAACGGAAAAGGTGGAGGTGGACATCCACAGCGATGCACTGGAAGCTCACGTTGGCCAGGCCGATGCCGACAAACTGCGGACGGACTTGGAGTTAGTGGACGGTGTCTATCCCGAGTTCGACGTTCAGACCTATTTGGAAGCTGAAGTGGCTCCCGTCTTCTTCGGGTCGGCACTGAACAATTTCGGTGTAAAAGAGCTATTGGACTGCTTCGTGCAGATTGCACCCAGCCCGCGTCCGACGTTGGCCGAAGAGCGCACGGTCAGGCCGGAAGAGCCGAAGTTCAGCGGTTTCATCTTCAAAATCACAGCCAACATCGACCCTAACCACCGTTCATGTATCGCCTTCTGCAAAGTATGTTCCGGTAAGTTCGTGCGCAACGCGCCTTACTTGCATGTACGCCAAAACAAGACGCTGCGCTTTTCTTCGCCCACACAGTTCATGGCACAAAAGAAAAGCACGATAGACGAGGCCTGGCCCGGCGACATCGTGGGACTGCCGGACAACGGCATATTCAAGATCGGCGACACACTGACCGAAGGAGAGATGATACATTTCCGCGGACTGCCGAGTTTCTCTCCCGAAATGTTCAAATACATCGAGAATGCCGACCCCATGAAGACCAAACAGTTGAACAAGGGTATCGAACAGTTGATGGACGAGGGCGTGGCACAGCTCTTCGTCAACCAGTTCAACGGACGGAAAATCATCGGTACGGTAGGACAATTACAGTTTGAAGTGATACAATACCGTCTGGAAAACGAGTATAATGCCAAATGTCGTTGGGAACCCGTCAGCCTGTACAAGGCGTGCTGGATAGAAAGCGACGACGAGGCACAGTTGGAAGCCTTCAAAAAGCGCAAGTATCAGTTCATGGCCAAGGACCGTGAAGGCCGCGACGTTTTCTTGGCCGACAGCAACTACGTGCTTCAGATGGCCCAGAACGATTTCGAGCACATCAAATTCCATTTCACCAGTGAATTTTAAAGTTTAAACCGAACATACGGACATGAATAAAGAAGAAGACATCAGACAGGCGGTAGAGGTCATGCGCCGGGGCGGCGTCATCCTCTACCCTACGGACACGATATGGGGAATCGGCTGCGATGCCACCAACGAAGAGGCCGTCCGTCGTGTGTACGACATCAAGAAGCGCGACGACAGCAAGGCACTCATTTGCCTGGTAGACTCCGACCACCGGTTGCAACGTTACGTAAGCAATGTGCCCAACGTGGCTTGGGACTTGATAGAATATGTCACCCGTCCGCTCACCATCATTTTCGACAAGGCCAAGAACCTGGCCCCCAACCTGCTGGCCGAAGACGGCAGTGTAGGCATCCGCGTCACCCGTGAGGAATTCAGCCGCCAGTTGTGTTACCGTTTCCAGAAAGCCGTCGTGTCCACCTCGGCCAACGTGAGCGGCGAGCCTTCGCCGGCTTGTTTCGACGACATCAGCGACGAAATAAAAAATGCGGTAGACTACATTGTACAAAGCCGCCGGAAGGAAAAAACGAAAGCCGTTCCCAGCAGTATCATCAAACTGGGTTCGGACGGCGAAGTAGCCATTATCAGGAAATAAGCAGAAAAAATCATGTACGCGGTAAAAAGGAATTTCACATTTTTCGAACGCTTGTTCATCTGGCGACGGATGAACTTCAGCGAACAGAAATTCATTCTGATGATCAGCTTTGTGGTCGGCATACTGACCGCTTTCGCCGGTCTCTTCCTGAAGTGGCTCATCCATCAGATACAATACCTCCTGACCTACCGTTTCGACGCCACCGGTTCCAACGCCCTTTATCTGGTGTATCCCGTCATCGGTATTTTCCTGACGGGACTGTTCGTCCGCTACGTCGTAAAGGACGACATCAGCCACGGTGTCACCAAGATTCTCTTTGCCATCGCACGCAAACAGAGTAAAATCAAGGCGCACAACACATGGTCGAGCGTCATCGCCAGTGCCATTACCATCGGGTTCGGAGGTTCCGTAGGAGCAGAAGCCCCCATCGTGCTCACCGGTTCGGCCATCGGTTCCAATCTCGGACGCCTGTTCCGCATCAACAGCAAGACGCTGATGCTTTTGGTGGGTTGCGGAGCGGCGGGTGCCGTGGCAGGCATCTTCAAAGCCCCGATTGCCGGGCTTGTATTCACCCTCGAAGTCCTCATGATAGACCTGACGATGGGAGCTTTGTTGCCTTTGCTGATTTCATGCGTGACGGCCGCCGGAGTGACATTCGCCGTATCAGGTACGAACACAATCTTTGAATTCCACCTGCAAAACGGATTCGCCGTAGACAAAATACCGGCCTACATCCTTTTGGGCATCTTCTGCGGACTGGTATCGCTTTATTTCACCCGCACGATGAACTCGCTGGAAGACATCTTCCGCAAATATTCCAATCCTTACGTCAAGCTCCTCATCGGCGGAGCCACGCTGAGCATCCTCATCTATCTTTTCCCTTCGTTGTACGGAGAAGGCTACGACCTTATCAACCTGCTGCTTAACGGAAACAGCGAGAAAGACTGGGATACGGCGATGGACAGTTCGTTGTTCTACGGACACGGCAACCTGTTGTTGCTTTACCTGGCGTTGGTGCTTATCTTCAAAGTCTTCGCCTCCACGGCCACCAACGGCGGCGGAGGTTGTGGCGGTATTTTCGCCCCCAGCCTGTTTTTGGGTTGTATCTCAGGCTTTATTTTCGCCCGCCTTTGGAACTTCTACCGTTGTCTGGGCATTTACTTGCCCGAACGGAATTTTGCCATGATCGGCATGGCGGGACTGATGAGCGGTGTCATGCACGCCCCGCTGACAGGCATATTCCTTATCGCGGAACTCACCGGAGGCTATCAGCTATTCATGCCCCTGATGATCGTGTCCGTCTGTGCCTACCTGACCATTATTTCTTTCGAGCCTCACAGCATCTATTCCATGCGTTTGGCCAAAAGAGGCCAGTTGCTCACACACCATAAAGACCGTGCCATACTCACGCTGATGAGCCTCGACTCGGTCATCGAGAAATACGACGAATACCTGTATCCGGACATGGATTTGAGCGAATTGGTAAAAACCATCTCGGCTTCGCGCCGCGACGTGTTCCCGGTGGTGGACCGTCAGCACCGTCTGGTCGGCATCATCTATCTGGACGATGTCCGCCCCATCATGTTCCGGCAGGAATTGTACCACCGTTTCCAAATCGGCCAACTGATGAAAGAGCCGGTGGCCCGCCTGAACATCGACGACTCCATGGACGTGGTACTGCTCACGTTCGACAAGACTCAGGCTTGGACGCTTCCGGTAGTAGACACGGAAGGCACGTTCATGGGCTTCATCCGCAAGTCGCACGTGCTGACCCTTTACCGTAAGACCCTGGCCGACTTATCCGACGACTAAAAACTAAAGACATGAAAAAGAAAGAAGATTTGAGAATTGTATATATGGGCACGCCGGAGTTTGCGGTGGAGAGCCTGAAATGTTTGGTAGAAGGAGGTTACAACGTGGTCGGTGTCGTCACCATGCCGGACAAACCAATGGGCCGTCATCAGGATGTGCTGCAGGCCAGTCCCGTGAAACAGTACGCCGTGGAACACGGCCTGCGTGTCTTGCAACCGGTCAAGCTGAAAGACGAAGCCTTTGTGGAAGAACTCCGCTCCCTGCGTGCCGACCTGCAAATCGTGGTAGCTTTCCGCATGTTGCCCGAAGTGGTGTGGAACATGCCTCCCATGGGCACATTCAACCTGCACGCGTCGTTGTTGCCGCAATACCGTGGAGCCGCCCCCATCAACTGGGCCGTCATCAACGGCGAAACGGAAACGGGCATCACCACGTTCTTCCTCAAACATGAAATCGACACCGGCGAGGTCATCCAACAAGTACGCATCCCGATTGCGGATACCGACAATGTGGGCGTGGTGCACGACAAACTGATGGAACTCGGCGGCCGGTTGGTGGTGGAAACGGTAGACCATATACTGACAGATACCATCCGCCCCATACCGCAAGAAGAGATGGCTGTGAAAGGTCCCTTGCACCCGGCTCCCAAAATCTTCAAGGAGACGTGCAAGATGGATTGGCAAGGCCGGCCGCTCAAACCATTGTACGACTTCGTACGGGGCTTGTCGCCTTATCCGGCAGCCTGGAGCGAGATGAAGGACGAAGCCACAGGCAAGGTTTATACCCTTAAAATATACGAAACGGAGAAAGAGCCGTGTGTGTGCCACGAACCGGCGGGCAAAGTGGTCAGCGACGGAAAGACCTATCTGAAAGTGGCCGTCGACGGAGGCTACCTCCGTCTGAAGGAAATCCAACTGACGGGCAAGAAAAGGATGCGCATAGAAGACTTCCTGCGGGGCTTCCGCATGCCGGAAAATCTCCTCATGCTATAGAATCCGTAAAGGAAATTCAACGCCCGAATCGTTCGCCGCAGAACGGAAAATCAATCTCAGGAGATTGAAAAATCGTTCGCCTGAGATTGAAAAATCGTTTGGCGCAGAAAAAAATAACGCCTTGCAGAGACTGTCATACCTCCTGCAAGGCATTGCTTATTACACTGTTTGCCAATTGTTTATACATTTAAAGCCCAAATACTCCACACGGCTTGGTTTTGTAAATCATTCGACAGGCCATCCATCGCCATACATGACCGGATCGGGCTATCAGGCATTTGTCTTCCGGTAACTCCACACGGCTACTCCGGCAAACACCGACATGAAACACAGCATCTTGCCGAACTGCGGCCACAAGTCGGTCAGCCCGCATCCCTTCAGGAAAATCATACGCATGACCTGAATAAAATAGGTCAACGGATTGAAAGCCGCTATCCACTGCGCCCAGTCTGGCATGCTGCGCACGGGAGTGAACAGGCCGCTCATCAGGATGAATACCATCAGGAAAAACATGACGAACATGGCCTGCTGCATCGTGGCGGAATAATTGGAAATAATCAGTCCGAAACCCGACATCGTAAGAATGTAGATGCACGAGAAGAAATATATCAGCCACAAACTGCCTGACGGCACAATGCCGTAGAGCACGGCGGACAACACCAAGCCGATGGACAGGACCACCAGCCCCACAATCCAGTAAGGCACCAATTTAGCCAGGATGAACACGAACTTGTTGAGCGGCGTGACGTTCAACTGTTCAATCGTGCCCACCTCTTTTTCGCTCACGATATTCAATGCAGGAAGAAAGCCGCAAAGCAACGTCAGCATCATGATGAGCAAAGCCGGTACCATGAACACTTTATAATTCAAATGCGGATTATACAAGTTAAGTACGGACAAACGGACCATACCCGTGCCTCCCAATTCCTGATTCACGAAATCGTTTACCACCGTAGAAAGGTAAGAACTGCCCAGTCCGCCCTTGGTCCCGTTGATGGAATTGGCCGAAATCTGAAGTTCCACGGGGCGCCCCGTGCCTAAAGATTTGGCAAAGTCACGCGGAATCTCCAGAATGACATCCGCCTCTCCGCGCTCCACGCTCTCCAATGCACGGCCGTAATCCGGTGCGTTCTCCACCAAATTGAAATAATCCGTGGAGGCCACTTTCTCCACCAGACGGCGCGACAAGGCAGAATGGTCCAAGTCTACCACAGCCAGGTTGTTGTACTTGATTTCAAGATTGGCAGCCCACGGCATCAGAATCATCATCATGCAGGGAAACACCAAAATGAGCCGGGGAATGATGGGATTCCTCCGCATTTGCTTGAACTCCTTTTCTATTAAATATTTCAGTACCATAAGTTTTCCTTTTTTACGTCCGTATTATTCCAGCCGCTCCTTGAACTTCTTTAAGCTCAGCCCGATGAGCAAGGCTGCCATGCCGGACAGTATCAATGCCTCATGCCATACGGCGGCCATGCCCAAGCCTTCTATCATCACCTTCTTTACGGCCTGTATGTACCACCTTGCCGGAATGATATTGGAAATCCACTGCAGGACAGCCGGCATGCTTTCTATGGGAAAAATCATGCCTGAAAGCAACATGACAGGCATCATCAGTCCCATACCCGACACGATCATGGCCGCCACTTGGTTTTGTACCACACATGAAATGAGCAATCCCAACGACAGAGCCACCGCAATCAGAAGGAGGCTCAGGAAAGACAGCGTCCAGAGGCTGCCCTCCACCGGCACGTGCAGCACGTAGACCGACAGCAGCAATATCGTGGCCAGATTGACGCAAGAGAGTACCAAGTAGGGTACGGCCTTGGCCAGAATGATAAAAATAGGCCGGATGGGCGACACCAACAGGACTTCCATCGTACCGGTCTCTTTCTCTCGTACAATGGAAATGGAAGTCATCATCGCACAAATCAGCATCAATATCAACCCCATCACGCCGGGTACGAAATTGTAGGCGCTCTTCATCTGAGGATTGAACAAGAGATGGGTCTGCACGATGGGACTTGATTGCGTCCCTGATTGCAAGGCTTGCCCGACAATGCCCTGCACGTAACCGGCCATCATGTTGCCCGTGTTCGGATCCGTGGCATCCACCACCAGTTGTATACCTGCCTCTCCCGTCGACAGATTGGCATCGAAATCCGGAGTGAAGGCCACCACAATGTCCGCTTCATCATGCCGGAACACGGTTTCGATGTCGGAGGCCGAAGACAATTCTTTCACGACCGAAAAATAACGGTTTTCGTCTATCCGCTCCGTAATGCGCGTGGTGACGGCGTCTTTCGACGGATCGAGCACGGCCACGCGGCTGTGGTTGAGTTCGGTGGTGATGGCAAAACCGAACAAAATGATTTGCAACACCGGCATACCCAACAAAATCAACATCGTCCGCCGGTCGCGGAAGATGTGGAAAAATTCTATCTTGATAAAAGCCCAAAACTGTTTCATCTTTATTGAATAATTTACTCACGCTCGGCAGACGCCGAACAAGTTCGGTCTGCGCTCTCTTACCCGCAAATTTCTGCATTACGTGTGGCCTCACGGGCCAAACGGTGGAACACTCCGTCCATGTCTTTCTCGCCGAAAGTGCGCTTCAAGCCTTCGGGCGTATCCAATGCCCGTATCTTCCCGTCTACCATGATGGACACGCGACCGCAAAATTCGGCCTCGTCCATATAGTGCGTCGTGACGAAGATGGTGATACCCTGGTCGGCTGCCTGATAGATCAGTTCCCAGAACTGGCGTCGCGTCTTAGGGTCGACCCCTCCGGTCGGTTCGTCGAGGAACACGATGTCCGGACGGTGGAACGTGGCCACGGAGAAAGCCAACTTTTGTTTCCATCCCAAGGGCAACGATTTGACCATCGTGTTCCGCTCCGCTTCCAGTCCCAACGTATGCAGCACTTCGTCCGTGCGACGGGCTATCACCTCGTCCGAGAGTCCGTAGATACCGGCAAACAGGCGAATGTTTTCCCACACCTTCAGGTCATCGTACAACGAGAATTTCTGACTCATATAACCGATATGTTTCTTGATTTCTTCCTGCTGGGTGTTGATGTCGAAACCGGCCACGCGCCCCGTGCCCGACGTGGGATAAGACAAGCCGCACAGCATGCGCATGGCTGTGGTCTTGCCTGCCCCGTTCGCCCCGAGGAAACCGAAAATTTCGCCCTTCCCCACACGGAAGGAAATGTGGTCTACAGCCGTGAACGTCCCGAACCGTTTCACCAAATCGTGCACCTCGATGGCACATTCCGACCTGACTCCGGCCGGTTCGCGTTGCAACCCCGGCGGACACAGGATGTCGGCAAACCGTTCCAACATGACGGCGGGGGTATCTATCCCCTTGACCGCACCGCCGTAAAGGAATGCCATACGGTCGCAACTCCGTATCTCGTCGAGATAAGGCGTAGAGACGATGATGGTGATGCCTTCCCGCTTCAGCCGCCGCAACATTTCCCAAAATTCCTTGCGCGAGACAGGGTCGACTCCCGTAGTCGGCTCATCCAACAACAAGACCACCGGTTTATGAATCAACGCACAGCTCAACGCCAGTTTTTGTTTCATCCCGCCGGAGAGTTTCCCTGCGCGGCGGGTTTTGAACGGCTCGATCTGCTTGTATATGTCTTCCACCAGATGGTAATTCTCACGTACGGACGTACCGAACAGCGTGGCAAAAAAGTTCAGGTTCTCCTCCACCGTCAGGTCGGGATACAGGGAAAACCGGCCCGGCATATAACCGACGCAAGCACGCAACTTGCGGTAGTCCCCCACAACGTCCAGCCCGTCCACCGTAATCCGCCCGCTCTCCGGACACAGCAAAGTGGCCAACATGCGGAACAGCGTGCTTTTCCCGGCTCCGTCCGGTCCTATCAGTCCGAAGATTTCTCCGGGCCTGACCTCGAAAGAAACGTCGTCCAAAGCCTGTACGCTGCCGTAATGTTTGGACACGCCCTCTACCTTCACAATGGATTCCATGACACCTTAGTTGAATTTGACTTCGCCATACATGCCCAACTTCAGCAAGCCGTCGTTTTCCACGGCTATTTTCACAGCGTACACCAGATTCGCCCGTTCGTCACGCGTCTGTATGGTCTTAGGCGTAAACTCGGCCTGTCCGGATATCCACGTGATTTTTCCCTTGTATTCCTTACGGTCTTCCGCCCCGTAATCGGCATAGACTTTCACCGTTTGCCCCAGTTTTACTGTAGAGAGTTGGTCGCCGCTCACATACGCCCGCAAAAAGACATGCTTCATGTCCGCCACTTTGAACAAGGGTTTGCCTTGGGCCGTCACTTCGCCCCGTTCGGCATACTTCGTCAGCACCGTACCGGAAATGGGACTGACGATACGGCATTTCTCCAGTTGGTCTTCTATCTGCCGTATCTGTATCTCTGCGGCATCCCCTTCTTCCGTTACGCCTTGGTTGCCGAGATTCAAAGTAGACAACTGGGCTTCCAACTGCTTTTTCAGCACGGCCAGTTGCGACTCCACATCGTCCACCTGCTTTTGCGTACCGGCATTCTGCGCCAACAGATTCAGGCTGCGTTTTCTTTCCAGTTCGGCCTTTGCGATCTGTTCCCGAGTGGCCGCCACCTGCTTGGCCACGTCCGCCCTACGGCTACCGATGGAACGTACTTGGGCTTCCAGTTGGCACTTCTTCAGGTAAAGCTGTACGGAATCCACATATCCCACTTGTTGCCCCTGCTCCAACAAATCACCTTCTTCCAGATTCAACGCCATGATTTTACCGTTGGCTTCGGACGATACGATGACTTCCGTGGATTCGAAGATTCCGGTAGCGTCGAAATCCGTGTCTGTCCCGCTACACGCTGCAAGCAATCCCAACAAGGCCACGCCGCAAATGTCCCGGGCTCCCCGTTTGAATCCATACCCCGTCTTTCCCACGGCGACCGGACTGTCCAGCCCGCCCCGCCATAACTTATTCCAAATGTCCATATTCATTCTGTTTTTAATGATTCATCGTATATTTGATATCATATAAGGCTTGCAAGCGTTGTATCTCGTGCAAGGCCTTGGTCTGCTTGGCCTGGTCTTCGGCCGTCACTTCGCGCAACATTTCCGTCACGGTGAGCGTGCCGTTCGCGACCTTGGCTTCGGCCGACTTCCGGATATTGGTGCGTAACCTTATCAACTCATCGTCATTCTTCATCAAGGTATCTATTTTCTCCACCGTACGCCACTGCTGCGCCGTTTCCATACGGTTGTTCAACCGGAATACCGCCTCTTGCACGTCGATGTCGTCGCGACTTGCAGCCAACAGTCTTTTGTCGTTCTTCCGCGTGTACAAGTCGCTGATGTTCCAACTCAACCGCACACCGGCTATATAATAAGGTTCGAATCCGCCCTTCAGCATATTCAGTCCGGGGTCGCCGTAAGCCCCTTGTGCGAATACTCCCAACTTGGGCATATAACGGGCTGTCAAACCTTTCTCCTGCACGGACAACTGCCGCCGCTGCGATTCGTAAAGCGATAATTCCGGCCTACGGTTTTCTTCCAACGGCTCCACGGTGACGGACGGCTTGACCAACCGTTCCGCATCAATTCCTTTCCGACCGGTCAGCAGTCCCAGCACCTCGGCATACGCTTTACGATTGACACGTAGCTCACTCTCCGTCTGCCGGGCATTCAACTGTTCCACCGCTACGGCATCCAAATCGGCCTGATTGGCTACCCCTTGCTGCATGCACGCACTCACCTGTCCATGGTTGCGTGCCAACTGGGCTTGCAACAAGGCATTCTGTGCCAACTGGGCGTCTATGAGCAACATACCGAAGAATAATTGGTTCACCCGGTCGTTCAACGCATAAAGGTTCACTTCCAATTGCCCTTTCTGCACCTCGGATTTGGCCCGGGCCTCCTCTTTACGGTTACGTACGACTCCTCCGTCCCAAACCGTCTGGTTCAGTTCCAAGACCAGTTGGTACTGGTCGTTGTCCAAACCGAACTCTACTCCCGGAATGCTAAAGGGCATCTTCGTCACGTCCGACTGGTATGAAGCCTTTCCCGAAAAGCTCAGTTGGGGAAAATAGCCTTTCGCCGCATTCTCCACAGTGAAATCCTTTGTACGCTCAATCAAATCGAACTGCCGCACCAAAGGATAATTCTCCCGTGCTGCACGGTAACACTCTTCCAAAGTCAGTTGAGCCGACACCGTCCCACAAACGGCGCACATCCCTACGGCCCATACGAAAATCCGTTTCATATCCTTCTTTATTTCCTAAGTCTGCTTAATATCATTTCAATGTTCTCTGCCCGTCGCTGCAAGATGAACTGCCGCACGTCTTCCCGGTCTAAATCGAATGCCTGTTGAACAAGCGACTGTCCCACAAAAGACATTACATTCAGCGAGAAGATGGAAAACATCAGGTCGGCCGTCCTTATGGGACGTACCTCGCCGCGCTTCACGGCTTGTTCCAATCGTCTTTTCACATTTTGCAACGTGTTCCGTACCGCGCTCGACAATACCGGAAGATAAAGTTCCCTGCGCTTTTCATTCAGATGAATCTCGTTCAGAAGAAAAAACGGCAACTTCGGGTTTTCTGCTATAAAATCGAAGTGAGCCCCCGTCAAGTCCTCCATTTGTTTCAGAAACGGCTTTCCGTCATCCAAGGTAGCCACTAAGGAATGGGCCATCAAATCCACTTTCTCTTGAAAAACCCGCTCGAACAGTTTTTCTTTTGTGCGATAGTAATAATGCAACATGGCGTGCGTCACTCCCGCCTGTTTCGCTATTTCGGTAGTTTTGGCCAGTGCAAAACCTTTGTCCAAGAACTCTGTCTCGGCCGCCTGCAATATCGCTTGTTCCGTATTATCTTTCTTGCTCATAACAACTTTAATGTCTAACAATGATGTTAATTCATGAGCAAAGATAGAGATTTGTATGAAGGATACCATAAAATCTCCGGAAGAAAACTTGTCGTTTAACTAATATTATCACCTGTTAAACCTACGCAAACAAGAGTGGCCACGAACTTTCCTTGAGAAAAAGTCCGTGGCCACCAACAACCATGAAAACAAAAAAATCTCGCTCTTAATACGAACGGGCAATCAGCACACGGCATTTGGCCGGTTTCCCGCTCACCATATCCACCCCCGGAGTCTGCTCGAACTCAAACGGCACGCAACGGATAGTGGCTTGCGTGTCCTCCTTGATCTTCGCCTCCGTCTCAGCCGTCCCGTCCCAATGACAAAGGAAGAAACCGCCTTCCTTCACACGCTCCTTGAAATCCTCGTAATTGTCGCATTCATAAATATGCGCATCGCGATAGGATTTTGCCTTGGCGTAAATGTTATCTTGTATTTCGTCTAACAAAGTCTTCACATAGTCCTCGATGCCGTCGCACGTACGGGTTTCCTTCTCCAACGTGTCGCGCCGCATGACCTCTACCGTATTGTTCTCCAAATCGCGCCCTCCCATGACCAAACGCACCGGCACACCTTTCAGTTCATAATCGGCAAACTTGAAGCCGGGACGCTTGTTGTCGGCATTGTCATACTTCACGGAAATGCCCAATGCACGAAGACGTGCAACGATGCCTTCCACTTTCTCGTCGATAGCTTTCAGTTGTTCCGCATTCTTATATATAGGAACAATGACCACTTGGATGGGAGCCAGCTTCGGCGGCAATACCAGACCGTTGTCATCGGAATGCGTCATGATGAGTGCGCCCATCAAACGGGTGGATACTCCCCAGGAAGTAGCCCAGGCATATTCCAACTTATTGTCTTTATTGATAAACTGCACATTAAATGCCTTTCCGAAGTTCTGCCCCAAGAAATGAGACGTGCCGCTCTGCAAAGCTTTCCCGTCCTGCATCATGGCTTCGATGGTATAAGTGTCCAAAGCACCGGCAAAACGTTCCGTCTCGCTCTTCACGCCCTGCACTACGGGCACGGCCATATACTGTTCGGCAAAATCGGCATACACTTTCAACATCAGTTTGGCACGTTCTTCGGCTTCTTCACGCGTGGCATGTGCCGTATGTCCTTCTTGCCACAAGAACTCGGCCGTACGGAGGAAAAGTCGGGTACGCATTTCCCAGCGCATCACATTGCACCATTGGTTGCAGAGGATGGGCAGGTCGCGGTAGCTCTGAATCCAGTTTTTATAAGTATTCCAAATGATAGTCTCGGAAGTAGGACGGATGATCAGCTCCTCTTCGAGCTTGGCCGCAGGGTCTACCACCACGCCGGTCTTGTCCTCGTTGGTCTTCAAGCGATAGTGCGTCACCACGGCACATTCCTTGGCAAATCCTTCCACATGTTCGGCTTCTTTACTCAGAAACGATTTAGGAATCAGCAGCGGGAAATAAGCGTTTTGCACGCCGGTCTCCTTGAATTTATCATCCAACACACGCTGCATCTTCTCCCAAATGGCATAACCATAAGGCTTTATCACCATACATCCTCTTACATCCGACTGTTCGGCCAAATCGGCTTTCACCACCAATTCGTTATACCATGAAGAATAGTTCTCACTTCTTTTGGTCAAATCTTTAAGTTCTTTAGCCATAATCAATATCTATAAACAGTTTGCAAAATTAGCAAAAAGTTTCCTTTTCATGCGGTTATTCGGCAGAAAATATCTAATTTTGCTTGTGATTTAGATTTTAAAAAAGTTATAACTATGAAAGGATTGAAGTTTTGTGCACTCGTACTGAGTGCAGGTATGCTTTTAAGCAGTTGTGGAGGAAACATGAACAATACCGGCAAGGGGTCGCTGATCGGTGCCGGCGGCGGTGCAGCCTTGGGTACATTGATTGGAACCTTGGCATCCAGCAATAAAGGTAAAGGAGCCGGTATCGGTGCTGCTGTAGGCGTAGCCGTGGGCGCAGGTGTAGGTGCATTGATCGGAAAGAAAATGGATAAAGCCAAAGCTGCGGCTCAACAAGTGGAAAACGCGCAAGTGGAAAGCGTAACCGACGCTAACGGTCTGCAAGCGGTGAAAGTAACATTCGACTCCGGGATTCTGTTCAACACCAGCAGTTCGGCTTTAAGCAGCAATGCTACCGCCTCATTGGCCAAATTTGCCAGCACGGTATTGAATGTAAACAAGGATATGGACGTGGCGATTAAAGGGTACACCGACAATCAAGGATGGAAAAACAGCACAGCCGCCCAAAGCGTGCAAAAGAATATGGATCTGTCGTTACAACGGGCCAATTCTGTTTCCAATTACCTGAAACAATGCGGAGTTTCCCCGACACAGATAACATCGGTAGAAGGCTTGGGAGAAGCTGACCCCGTAGCTGACAACAGTACGGCTGCCGGACGCGAGCAGAACCGTCGTGTGGAAGTTTATTTGTATGCCAGTGAAAAAATGATTCAGGAAGCCCAAGCTCAGGCAGGCAACTAATCAGACAGATGAAAAAAATTCAGAAACTGATTCAATGGATTGTACTCTCGTTCTTCGGGAGTACAATCTTTTTTGTTATTCTCTACCGCTTTGTCCCCGTACCTGTCACCCCGCTCATGTTCATCCGCTGTGCACAACAGGTCGGCCGAGGCGAAAAAATCAGGTTGAAACACCATTGGGTTCCTTTAAATGAAATGTCCAAGTACCTGCCCGTAGCCGTCATGGCTTCCGAAGACCAACGGTTTCTCCAGCACCACGGTTTCGATGTGGTGGAAATCCAAAATGCCGTAGAGGAACGCATGGCGGGAAAACGCCGGCGCGGAGGCAGCACCATCAGCCAACAAACTGCCAAAAACGTGTTTTTATGGCCGACTTCCTCTTGGGTCAGAAAAGGACTGGAGGCATACTTCACGGCTTTAATCGAATTATGCTGGAGCAAACAACGGATTATGGAAGTCTACCTGAACTCCATCGAAATGGGCGACGGCATATATGGTGCCGAAGCTGTGGCACAACAACATTTCGGGCGTCCTGCCGAGAAACTCACGCGTGCCAACTGTGCGCTGATAGCCGCCACATTACCCAATCCGCTCAAATACAGTTCCAAAAATCCGTCACGGTACATGTTGAAACGGCAGACGGCCATCATGCGGCAAATGAAACATATCGACCTGTTCAAATGACACGTACCACCCGCACTCCTAATTGGGAGGGGTGTTTTTTCATGTACTCGCTCAATGTCATGGGTTCCAACACCACTTTCTTATGGATACTGGAAGCATTGAGCAGATGAAGGTGTCCTTTCTGCCACACGGCAAATCCCAAATGCGAGGTATCCAGCCCTTTCTTTCGGGTCACGATAGCTAAAATGTCACCGTCGTGAATCGTTTCCAATACATCCTTTCCCTTATCCAACAACGACAAAGGTACGTACCTCACTGAAACATTTGCCAATTTTTGTTCATTTCTGCGGATACGGCTTATCTCGCCTGCCCTTCCTTTCAACATCGGATATGCGTCGGGATGCGTACTCATATAATCCAAACGCAGACGTTGTACGGCAATAAAAGGCCGGTATCCCTTACCTTTTTCTCCTTTTATTTCCTTCACGACGCCCTGACTTTCGTTACTCGCTATCCATTCGCTAAAATAATGGTTACGGGAAGAATAACCGTTCAACTGTCCTCCGCTGTAACGTATTTTTTCCAAATTCCGGCAAAAAGAAACAAATGTGGGATGCTCTTCTCTCACGGTCAAAGTCAAAGCCACCACATTCTCGACCAACGTCGTACAGTCCAACTGACGTAAGTTGACGACCAATTCTTCATCCGGATTTACTTCGAGAGTGGAAGCCACGTAAGGCACCCCGATGAATTGCTCCGCAAAAAACAAAGTCAGGTCCGTTCCTCTCGTTTGTTTTTTCCCGGCATCAAGGAGTTGTACCACTTTCAACGAATCCGCTTTCGTATAAGTCAGTGCCGACAGGCTTAAAGGACACATCATCGCCCCTCCGACAAACAGTCCTAACATTCGATGTGACATCATATCATTTTAAAAGGTTGCAGACAAAGTTAAGATAAAAACTTGATAAGGCATCCGAAAAAAAGCGTAATTTTGCAGTATGAAAAAGATAACCGTACTCTTAAGCCTGCTATGTTGTGCATCGGCAATAACTGCACAACGGCATGAAATCCTGGACCGTCAACTGCACACTCTGCAAGTGGTAGTAAACGATGACCCGTTGCTGCCTCCCATCATGAACTTGGGGGGAGGGAATCATCTGGAAATCGGTTTCGACGAGTTCTCACACGAATACCACCGCTATATATATAAGGTGGAACATTGCAATGCAGACTGGTCTCCATCAACAGAAATCTTTGAATCCGATTACATGAACGGGTTCAACGGGGAACCGATAGAAGACTACGAGAAAAGCTTCAATACGACCGTGCTTTACACCCATTACTCGCTACGGATTCCGAACGAAAACATTTCGCTCAAGTTGTCCGGCAACTATAAACTCACGGTCTACAACGACGAGGGCGACGAACCTGTACCCGTCCTTACGGCCTGTTTCAGTCTGGTGGAACCAGGCGTAGGAATAGGAGCTACCGTCAGTACCAATACGGACATAGACTTCAACAAATCCCACCAGCAAGTGGATTTCTCCGTCAACTACGGACTGGTGAAAGTCATCGACCCGCATCGTGAACTGAAAACCGTAGTGATGCAAAACCGCCGGTGGGATAACTGTGTGGTCAATCCCAAGCCCAACATCCAGGCGGCCAATAAGATTGAATTCACGCACAACCGCCAACTGATTTTCCCGGCCGGCAACGAATACCACAAATTTGAGATTCTGGACGTACATATCCCTACACTGAACGTAGACAGGATGGAATGGTTCGACCCGTATTACCACGCCACGCTCTATCCCAATCAAACCGCCCGGAACTATCTGTATGACGAAGACCAAAACGGTGCCTTTATCATCCGCAACAGCGACGACGAAGACGTGGCTACCACTTGCGACTATGTATTCACGCATTTCACCTTGAAAAGTCCTCAACTGCCCGGCGGAGAAGTCTACCTGAACGGCGAATGGACTTACAACCGCTTCATCCCCGAATACCGCATGACATACAACCGGGAAACACAGGCCTACGAAGCCACCGCTCTCCTGAAACAAGGATATTACAATTATAATTATCTCTTCGTGCCGGACGGTGAAACCCAAGGAAACAGCGGACGGACGGACGGGAACTTTTATGAGACGGAAAACGAATACATCATCTTGGTATACCATCGTCCTAACGGAGGGCGTTATGACAAACTGGTCGGTTACCGCCGCATGAATTTCAAGATTAACGGAAAATAAAACAGAAACCTATGAAAATAACAGTATTAGACGGCTATGGCTTAAACCCCGGCGACCTTTCCTGGGAGCCTATCGCACAATTAGGAGAACTGACAGTGTTTCCACGGACTTCGGCCGAAGAATTTTATGCACACGCCGAAGGAGCGGATATCTTACTAACGAACAAAACCCTCATCACAGCCGAACACATCGACCGTTTGCCGGATCTGAAATATATCGGCATATTGGCTACGGGCTACAACGTGGTAGACATCGAAGCTGCCCGCAAACACGGGATTCCCGTTTGCAACATCCCAGCATACAGTACCCGTTCGGTTGCCCAAATGGTCTTCGCCCTCCTGTTGGCCATTACCAACCGCGTGGAACATTATGCCGAAGAAAACCGCAAAGGACGTTGGAGCCGCAATCCGGACTTTTGTTATTGGGACACGCCCCTCATGGAACTGTCCGGTAAGAAAATGGGTATCGTGGGACTCGGACATACCGGCATGGCTACCGCACGCATAGCCTTGGCTTTCGGCATGGAAGTATATGCCTGCACCTCCAAAAGCCCTCTTCAGTTGGGTACCGACATCCGGAAGTCCACAATGGAAGAGCTGTTCTCCGCGTGCGATGTCATCAGCCTGAACTGTCCGCTCACCCCAGAGACTCACCATTTGGTGAACCCACACACCTTGGCGCTCATGAAACCGGGAGCCATCCTCATCAATACCGGACGCGGCCCGTTAGTGGACGAAGAGGCGGTAGCCGAAGCCCTGAGAAACAATACCCTTGCCGCATACGGTGCAGACGTGACAAGCACCGAACCGCCTTCGGCAGATCATCCCCTGCTTTCGGCCCCTAATGCCTATCTCACCCCGCATATCGCTTGGGCCACACGGGAAGCCCGCCTGAGACTCATGGACATCTGCGAACGAAACATCCGCGCATTCCTTGAAGGAAAACCGCAAAACGTCGTGAACCCATGACCGAAAACCTCCTGCACCTCCTGCAAGTCATGGGGACCACCCTCCGGCTTCCGGTCTCTTTCGTCGTGATAGAGTTTATCGGAACTATGGCATTCGCCATCTCGGGTATCCGTCTGGCTTCGGCCAAACAGTTCGACTGGTTCGGAGCTTATATCGTAGGCACGGCCACGGCAGTCGGTGGCGGTACGATACGCGACATCATGCTGGGCATTCCTCCGTTCTGGATGACGAATCCCGTGTATATCATCTGTTGCGGCCTGTCCCTACTTTATGTCATATTGTTCGGAAAGAAAATCATACGGCAACAAAGCACCTGGTTTATCTTCGATACCATCGGTCTGGCCTTATTCAATATCACGGGGTTGGAAAAGACACTGAACATGGGATACCCTGTCTGGACAGCCGTTATCATGGGTTGCGTGACAGGAGCCGCCGGTGGTGTCATCCGGGACATACTGATTAACGAAGTACCGCTCGTTTTCCGCAAAGACATTTATGCCATGGCCTGCATTGCCGGCGGTATCGTTTATATTATAGGTTATTCTGTGGGACTTCAGGCCGAAGTCAATGCCATCCTTTCCGCCATCATCGTCATATCCATCCGTACGTTGGCCGTAAAATACCATTGGCAACTCCCCATACTGAAAGGTGAAGACGACAAGGAGGAATAAGTCCGTCATTCCTCCGCCGCCAACTGGTCACGAAGCTTGCGGGGCAACTTCTTTACCACCTCATTGTACGAATGGTCTATCAGGCTACGTATCAAGGCATCGGGCACGTCGCCATGCGTAATGGCAATCTGATTCCAATATTTCTTGTTCCAATGCCATGCCCCCGTAATCCCCGTGTAATGCTCACGCAACTCTATGGCATACTCCGGATCGCACTTCAGGCAAAACCAATCCACATTGTCCAAACCGATACTGGCAAAAATCTTATTCATGACCCGAAAGACCAGCGTGGTTTCATCGAAAGGGAAATCTTCCGTGGCATGAGGCTTACTGAGGCAGTATGCCCTGATTTGTTCTATATCCATAGTTCCGTCCGATTAGGCCAACAGCCCGATTTCTCTCCATTTGGCAAGCACCTGCGCCACGTCCTTACGAGCCGTCTCCTCGTCCACCTCATACGCCTCCAACAAGGTGGCCGTCAGTTCTTCTTCGCTGATTTCTTCTTTTCCCACAGCCTCTTTCCACAAGAAAGCCGCTGTTTCATTCAGCGAAATAATCTTGCTGAAATCAATATTGTCCATCCCATGCGACAGAATCACATGTTCCCCACAAATCTCACGCAGTTCAAAACCATCCTTGATTCTCATTTTAGCCAATTTGATAATTTAAGATTAATCCTATATATGTATAACAGATAACGGCGCACAGGCAGAAGCTTGTGCCACATCCGCACGCGACGTTGCAGGCGTGGGTCGGATGCCGGTATCGTCTTGCCCCGCCGGATATAGTGCGTGACAATCCCGACTATATCCTCCTTGCAACAAATCTCTTTGTGCCTCAGGTTACCGTCCCCCATCATCACCACGACATCTCCGTCAATCTCTATGATACGATGCAAGACATATTTATCCGGCGAAAATTCGGCCAACACGGCATCGCCCACTTTCAAATCCGTGAACGATGCCAAACGTACCTTATCCCTGCAATGCTCCAAAAAGGGACGCATACTGTAACCTTTTACATTGATAGTCGCCGTATGCCCCTCACGTATAGCTTCTTTCACCTGTCCCAACAACACGGCATTAGGAACTTCCATCCGGCGTACCGCCATTTCGTCCATATTCTCCCTCTTGTTCATCGTCCCGTCAATGTATGAAAACTCAGTCTGGCCGCTTCTTCATCCGGCCTGCATCCTAAAAGGTATATCGGCGAAAGGCGGATGATGTCCGAAATGGTGTCGCAATGAGCCGAATGAATACGGCGATCCCATTTCATGGTCGATACGGACGGCAAGAGCGAGGCAAAACTTTCCAATACGCTCTCTTTCCGAATCGTGTTTTCCGGACATTGCCGCAACTGTACAAAAGCTCCCACCGGCGCAGACACCCGGCGGTAACAAGGTGTTTTCCCGCTCCAGGGAGAACCGTAGACATAGACCGTCCCCTCCACCACTCTCACCACCGGATTGTCATCGTTCATCAGGTCGGAGCCCGGGATGTGGCTCAACCACAACCGTGTATGCGTACTCTTCCCCGTCCCGCTCTTGCCCAGAAACAAATATCCCCGGCCGTCATTGCGGATTACGGAAGCATGCATCAGCAACGTGGCATACGGTGCGGAAGCAAAGGCATACACCAACATGAGGGCATTGTTCAACCCGAACTTACGCCCGGCATCGCTCTCTGCCACCAAAGCAGCCGTACAATCCGAAAAATCGGCGTTAGCCTGCAAATAGCAACACAAGGCTTTCCTTTCATCGCAGATTTCAAATTGATAACTCCCGTCCGGCAGGCGGTAAACCCCGAAGTTGTTGCCACCGCAATCGAACTGTCCGACTTCTTCTCCCGTCACCGGCCAACGAAAAGCATCATCCACCGAGAGGCAAAATAACAAATTGCCTTCTTCTTCGCTCTCGAATGGCGAAAAAGAAGGCAACAAACTGCTGTCATTTCCTGCATCGCAGAAAACAATCCGGCACAGATGCCCCGCAATATTATACTGGTATTCCATCTGTTTCTATTTTTCCTGCTTATCCTTGGAAGCTTTCCGTCTCTTTTCTTTTTTCGTCGCCTTAGATTCCGGCTCAGGCGTGACTTTGACCGGTGGCTCGTAAACAGGCGATTGGAATTTAAAGCCTCCGTCTGTCAGCTCTTTCAACATCACACTTTCATCGCCGCTATAACGCTTCCTTATCTTATTATATTCTTCCATCAGCTTGTTCTTTTTCGTATGGAAAAAGACTGTGCATGTAGAATTCGGCATTTGCTTTACCGCTTCCAGATAGGTCTGCAACTGGTCGCTGTATACCACACGGTCCATCAGGAAATCATACTTTGTCTCGATGTAAGCACTATCCAATTGCTGGACATCCGTAATGTATGCCACCGAATCCGTGAAAGACGCCGAAAATCCGAAGATATACACCGTAGTCCGCTCCACCTTCGCGGATAAAGACATCCCTACAAGCCCCAACAAGCAGGCCAACAGCCCCCAATGTTTAAAGTTCAAGTTCATCATTCCACCCCTTCCGCACGGCATCAGCCGAGATAAGACTTCAATAATTTACTCTTCGTGTTCTGACGCAAACGCCGGATAGCTTTCTCCTTGATTTGACGCACGCGCTCACGCGTAAGATTGAATTTGTCGCCGATTTCCTCCAACGTCATTTCCTGGTGGTTGATACCGAAAAACATTTGGATGATTTCCTTTTCGCGTTCGGAAAGCGTGGACAACGCACGGTCAATCTCACGCGAGAGAGACTCGTTGACCAACGTACGGTCCGCCATCGGAGAATCGTCATTGACCAACACGTCCAACAAACTGTTGTCCTCTCCTTCCACAAACGGGGCATCCACCGAAATATGGCGTCCGCTCACCTTCAAAGTATCGGAAATCTTGTCTACCGGAATCTCCAGCTCGTCGGCAAGCTCCTCCGGACTCGGACGGCGCTCATTCTCTTGCTCGAACTTGCTGAATGCCTTACTTATCTTATTCAGTGAACCTACCTGGTTCAAGGGCAAACGTACGATACGGCTCTGCTCCGCCAAAGCCTGAAGAATGGACTGGCGAATCCACCACACCGCGTAACTGATGAACTTGAATCCGCGGGTTTCGTCGAACTTCTCAGCAGCTTTTATCAAGCCCAAGTTGCCCTCATTGATCAAGTCCGGCAAACTCAGTCCTTGGTTCTGATACTGTTTGGCCACTGAAACCACGAAACGCAGATTGGCACGTGTCAGTTTTTCGAGTGCTACACGATCACCTTTGCGAATGCGCTGTGCCAATTCCACTTCTTCTTCTACCGTAATCAGATCCTCACGGCCGATTTCCTGCAAATACTTGTCAAGCGAAGCGCTCTCACGATTGGTGATACTTTTGGTAATCTTTAACTGTCTCATTCTCCTACTACATATTAAACGCACAAAGTTACCAAAAAAATCCGGATTAAGCCGTAAATATTTGCATAAATATTAATCAGCCTGCCCGGATTTCCGCTTTAACCAAGCCCGAAACCCGACCTTCTGTCCGTCCGGAACACCGCGACCCGTTCATTTGCTCCTTGATTTGTACTTGTGAAAAAACAACACCGGATTGGAATCTTCCTTTATCCCCATCAGTTTTTCATACTCGTCGATTTTCGGATTCAAGCGCCCTTTGTCGATGACGTTCTCGATAAAATAGGGAATAACATCTACGCGCAGGACGGACAGGACGCCTTCTTCATCGCTGTAACACATGTCTAAGGGAATATTGTTGTTCTCGAAGAGATAGTCCTCCTTAAAGGATGGCGCCACCCAAGTCTCTTTCGTATTCAAATCGTGAAGGAGATAACGTCTGTCTCCTCCCTTCATATATTGGAACGATAGCATTCCATCCAACTCCACAAAGCGGGAAATGCAGAATATACAATCCTCCTCATGCAAATCGGAGACATTATAATTAAACTCTTCCCCCGGACCGCAGTCCCTGATAAGTTTTTTCATCCGTTTCTTTGAAACAAAATTCTCACTTTTCACTACACAATACGGCTTGATTCCCTCTTTTGTGACAGCCATAATCGTATCGGAAAACATTTCCACATACTTAGGTGCATCCGTATTTTTGGAGTAAAAGAAACTAAAAGGTAATCTCAAAGCAAAATTCCACCCCCGGTTGTAATCGTCAGCCTTCAGGCAGGAATCGGTCTGCACTCCCGTCTTCTCGTCTATTTCCATCAACAGGTAATTCCCGGCATCCGCATCCAACGATGTCCGGTTCACGTACAACTTGCCGCCGATATACTGCATGCAAAAACTCTGATAGCCGCTCCGCTTCGTCCTTACCGAAGAGAGATATTCATAGGTTCGCAAACTGTATTTATGCGCCATGCACAAAGCCCCGTCCCAAAGGTATAAGATACCGTTTTCGCGGTCTATGGAAAAATCCGAAGGCTCACGGTATTCCCCGTGCCCCCGGCCTTGGTGGCCTATCCGCCTTAAGAAAGAGCCGTCTCGCCGGAACACATACAAGGCAGGTACTTCATCATCCAAAATATAGATATTACCTTCATATATATCTATGGCAGAAACGTCCTGAATAATACATTCCGGATTGGTTTCCAAGACTATCACGTCCGGCTCTTCCAATATGGAAGAATACAGCAAAGCTTTCTCTCGCTTGGCCTTGTCGATGTCTATCACCTCTATATCGCGATTCTTCCCTAGCGAAAAATCCGCACCACGTCCTTTCTTTCCCCCGCATGCCGCCGCCAACATCAACAGCACAGCCGCCCCCGATACCATCTTACCAATCTTCCTCATAACGACCCATTATAAAGTGGCTTACAAATATATACAAAACATCAAACCGAAGCAACCTGTTTCTCTCTTACATTCTTCACTCCGGATTCCCGTAGGTCTTTGACGCGACAGGGACAAAACTTTCATTCTGCCATCCCTTACACATTTTTACTGACAAAACGAAAGCCTTTATCCATTTTTCCGGGATGAAAAACCACGCGTTCCGCACATTTTAGAATTAAATCAAATACATCTTTTTACACTTCAAGCCCGTTATTTTGTTTTTTTAATCCAAAACACACGTCAATCTCAGGCGAACGAAAAATCATTCGGCTGAGAAAACAATTTTTTTCTCCGCAGATTTTGAAGACGGCCTCCGCTTATCGGCCGAAAACCTTCTTGAAAATGAAGTCCGGAGAGGCTGTTGAAGCCCGTTTTTTCTCTATTCGGCACGTTCCCGCCACCAAAAGAAAGATGTCAAAACGACAGGCCGGACACGCTCCGAACTTACACTCCCCCTCTCCGCTTGCGGCAAGAGCGGCATTTCGTCTGGGCACCATGGCACAAAGAAGCCGTGAAACGCTTACACGTTGCTCCCGACACAATGCACAAGATTCGCGTATTTCCGTACACCTCCGCCACGGCTCACGAATAGCTGAATCTCGCGAAAGGCTGGTTGACATATTGTCAAAAAGATAAAAACAAGACAGAAGAACATAAGAACAAATATTTTCTTGCTGGCGCAAACTTCCTTTGTCCTTATGTTCTTCTGTCTAAGATGGGACGGACTTTCAAGCCAGGCCTGTCAGCCCGTCACCGTTTATTTCTCATCCAATTCCACCACTGCGCTTCTCAACCGTCCGCTTTGCGTCACGGCACGAATCCACAGGATACGGTCGGAAGAACGGTTGGCTTCTTTTACAGCCTCTTCAAAATCCTCCATCGTGTTCATAGGCCTGTCGTTCACTTGCAGGATAATCCAACCTTTCTCTACTCCGGCATCCGCCATTTTGCCTTTCTTCACGGCTACGACCTCCAAACCGTTCGGCAAGTTCAACTGGCGTTTGGTCTCGCTGTCCAAAGGCTTCAAGGCAGCACCGAACTGGTCCATATCCATTTGCTCCAACACCTTGGTGTTGCCTTGCGCGTTGCGCAACACGGCTGTCACGGTGTCTTTCTTCTTGTTACGCATATAAGTGATTTTCACCTTGTCGCCCGGACGCATCGTACTGATGGCTTCCTGCAACTCGGCCATCTTCTTTACATCCTTACCGTTGACAGCAATGACCACATCACCCTTGCGCAACCCGGCCTCGGAAGCTGTGGAGTTGTCCTGCACTTCGGCCACATAAACGCCGTTTACCGTACCCAAATCTACATCATTGCCCTTGGATTTCTCGTCATCGATGTACCGAGTCACATCATTACCCATCACGCCTAATTGGGCACGTTGTACGACACCGAATTCCTTCAAGTCGGCCACAACCTTGTTCATGATGGTCGTCGGGATGGCAAAACCATAACCGGTGTAAGAACCCGTCTGGGAATAAATCATCGCATTGATGCCCACCAACTCGCCACGCGCATTGACCAACGCGCCGCCGGAATTACCACGGTTGATGGCGGCATCCGTCTGGATGAAGCTTTCTATGGAATTGGCACCCATCGAACGGGCCTTTGCACTGACGATACCGGCCGTCACCGTAGAAGTCAGGTTGAAGGGATTGCCCACGGCCAAGACCCACTCTCCCAACTTCAAGTCATCGGAATTACCGATAGGCAACGTCGGAAAGTCCTTTCCCTCTATCTTAATCAAAGCCAAATCGGTCTGCTCGTCCGTACCGATAATGCGCCCCTTGAATTCGCGGTTGTCGTTCAGCTTCACCAACAATTCGTCCGCCTCGCTCACCACGTGGTTGTTGGTCACGATATAACCGTCGGAAGAAATAATCACTCCCGAACCTGAACCTTCACGTTTCGGAGTCTGTATTTGCCGCTGTTGGCGGCCTCCGCCCCCGAATCCGAAGAAATCACCGAAGAAGTCGGAGAACGGATCCTGCACATCCACGGTCTTCGTCTTACTGTTCGTCGTCACCTTGATATATACCACTGCATTGACGGACGTCTCCGCAGCCTGGGTCAGATCCACTAATCCGGAAGGGGCGGCCGAAGGCTGTGCCTTAACCGGTGTCTCCACACATCCCATCACACAAAAGCTGCCTATGAAAAGGGCGGCTGTTCCCAATACCTTTCTTGTTGTCTCTTTCATTGTTTCTGTTGTCATATTGTTCATACTAAATGATTCTTTTCGTAATAAACTTGCACAAAAGTAACGCCAAAGGACTTGCAATGTATCCTTTCAGTTTCCTTTTTGCTATCTTTTAACAGAGAAATCTTTCCCATTAACAGCGATTAAAATCGGACACCGACATTTTTACATTCGTTGACCTGCATTTTGTCAGCTCGAAAAAAAGAAGTACTTTTGTGACATCAAAGCAGTAGGCCGGCTTGCCGCTGCCGGTTTCGGCCGGGAGAGGAAAGTCCGGGCAACACAGGGCATTCCACTTCTTAACGGGAAGTAATCCGTGAGGGTTAGAGCGTGCAGAAGAAAAGAACCGCCGTCCGCAAGGACGGTAAGGGTGAGAAGGCGGGGTAAGAGCCCACCGGCCGGATGGCGACATCCGGGCCGTGCATTCTGGAAGTTGAAAGTTCGCGTATACCGGCGCCACAAGAGAGGGCGGCCCGCCCGAGCCGGAGGGTAGAACGATAGAGCCTTACGGTGACGCAAGGCGTGGATAAATGGCAAGCACTTCGTTTCATACGAGGTACAGAACCCGGCTTACAGGCCGACTGCTTTTTCTTTTTTCATCACCTTTTAACATGAAAAGCCTATGCCGTACAACATACATCAACTGGAATTCTTCTTCACGCACAAAATATGGTTCATCAATGAAGAAAAGTTTTCACCGGTCAAAAAATATGCATTCAACGCCCTCCGCAAATTGGTGCTCACGGCTGAATGCTACCTGTCCAAGCATCTGAACAGCCACGCTTCGGCCCTGACCTACTCCACCATACTGGCCACCGTCCCCATCCTGGCCATCATTTTTGCCATCGGCCGGGGATTGGGATACGGTTCCATCATCGAAGAGAAAATCAAAAGCAACCTGAGCGTCAACCAACAGTTTGCCGACATGGTGCTCAATTTCATCAATTCATACCTCGAGCATACGCAAAGCGGAATCTTCATCGGTTTCGGCCTGCTTTTATTGTTATACACCGTCGTCCAACTGACCGCCAACATCGAAATCGCCCTGAACAGCATTTGGAACGTGAAAAACCAACGGTCCATTTACCGTCAGATAACGGACTATATCAGCGTCTTCCTTCTTCTGCCCATCCTGATCATCATCAGCAGCGGCCTTTCCATATTCCTGGCTACCATCGCACAAGACTATCCGAATTTCATGGTGCTCAGCACGACGGTGAAAATTCTCATCAAACTGTCTCCGTATGCCCTGAGCGGTCTGCTCTTCACAGCCCTCTACATGTACATGCCCAACACGGACATCCGTTTCCGGAATGCCATCCTTCCGGGTTTCATCGCCGGTACGGCGTTCCAGTTCCTTCAATATTTCTACATCCATTCCCAGATATGGGTGTCCAGTTACAATGCCATTTACGGGTCGTTCGCAGCCTTGCCCATGTTCATGCTGTGGGTCAATTTCTCATGGATTATCTGTCTTTTCGGGGCCCAACTTTCTTACGCCAACCAAAACCTGAGAAGCTATTACTACATCAAAGACATCCATAAGATAAGCCGCAGCTACCACGACGTGCTGCTCATCCTCATCATGTCGAAAGTGTGCAAACGTTTTGAAAAAGGTATGGAGGGCTACACCGTGAAGGGGCTTTCGGTAGAAACGAACCTCCCGTCGGGAGTGGTCGGCCGCCTGACCCACGAACTGAACCGGATGCACCTGTTGGTTTTCGACGGGACGAACGAGGATGCCGCCGTGCGCTTCGCCCCGGCCGAAGACATCAACCATCTGACGGTAAACCTGCTGTTGGAACGGATAGACAATTATGGCGACAAATTCACTCCGGCCGCCATCCATCGGAACAATACGGAATGGGAGGCCATACGCGAACTACGCGCACGATATATAAATAAGGAGAAACCCATCCTGCTCAAGGATATTTGAGCGAGAATGGGCATCATACGGCTTTACGGCCGATACAAAACAAAATCCGGCCGTCCTATTCTTCGAGCAGGTTCGTCATGCGGCTCAGATACTTGCCGATGATATCGAATTCAAGGTTGACCACAGAACCCGGTTTCAAAGAATGGAAATTGGTATGCTCATACGTATAAGGAATTATGCAAACCTGAAAAGTATCTTTTGTGGGATGGCATACCGTGAGGCTCACGCCGTTGACCGTCACCGAACCTTTATCCACACAAAAATAGCCCCTCTTCACCATCCCGGCATCAAAAGCATGGCGGAAAGTATAGACATAACTGCCTTCGGCATCCTCAACCGACACACACTCGGCCGTACAGTCCACGTGCCCCTGCACGATATGCCCGTCCAACCGTCCGTTCATCATCATGGAACGTTCCACATTCACCTCGTCGCCCACTTTCAAAAGACCGAGATTCGAACGGTCGAGCGTCTCCTTCATCGCCGTCACCGTGTAACAACCGTCCTGAATGCGGACCACCGTAAGGCACACGCCGTTATGAGCCACACTCTGGTCTATCTTCAGTTCGTCCACAAAAGAGCATTGCAAAGTAAAATGCACATTTTCCCGCTCTTTCACAATCCCGGTGACCCGGGCACATTCTTCTACAATTCCTGAGAACATAATCCTATCACGTTTTATGGTTATCTTTCAAATTTCAAATATACTCTTTTTAGTAGATATATTCAGCGATTCAGTCGAAAAAAAATCCCTCATAGTACAATTTATTTCCTCCCCATCTTTATTCTTTGTACTTTTGTATAGTTAAAAAGATGAACTTCATGAGTTACAAGAATTATTTGATGTATGCCGCGTGCCTGTTTCAGGCTCTGGCCGTCGCCGGACAAGACTCGACCCGATGGTCACTGCAAGAATGTATCGACTATGCCATCGCCCATAACATTCAATTAAAGCAAAACAAAATTACGGAAGAACAGGGTGCTGCCGACCTGCTTCAAAAGAAGGCCGAACTGTTCCCCAGCTTGTCTTTCAGTACCACACAAGCCATAGACTACCGGCCGCTGCAAAAGTCGGAGACCAGTATCGTAGCCAATGGCATCGCCAACAGTTCCTCTAACAAATTGACGGAAAACGGCAGCTATGGCCTCAACGTATCGTGGACCGTATGGGACGGAGGGGCCAACCGTAAAAACATCAAGGCGCAAAAGCTACAAAACCAAATCTCGGCCTTGGCCACACAGACCACTGCCAACAGCATCCAGGAACAGATAGCCCAGTTGTACGTGCAAATCCTCTACTCCAAAGACGCCTTAGACGTAAACAAAGCCATGGAAGAAACGGCGAAAAGCCAGTTTGGACGCGGAAAGGAGATGTTTGAGCAAGGGCAAATTTCTAAAGCCGACCTGGCTCAGTTGGAGGCACAAGCTGCCAGTGCACAATACGACTGCGTGGCTACCCAAACCCAAATCGACAACTACAAACGGCAGTTGAAAGAACTGTTGGAAATCACTGACGACCGTAAGTTCGACATCTCCGGTATAGGAACAAATGATGAAGCAACGATGCAACTTATCCCCAGTGTCAACGAAGTGTACCAGAAAGCATTGAACCTGCGTCCGGAAATCCAAAGCAGCCGGTTGAGCATCGATGCCGCCGATTTGGACATCGACATTGCCAAAGCCGGATATTACCCCTCCATCTCGCTGACGGCCGGCATCGGCGACAGCCACTATTCCGGCAGCCGTGAGTCGGCAGGGGAACAAATGAGACAGAACCTGAGTGCCTCGGCCGGTGTGACGCTGTCCATCCCTATCTTCGACAACAAGCAAAACAAAACCAACGTGCAAAAAGCCAGGCTGAACAAAATGGACAGTGAACTACAGTTGCAGGACCAACAGAAGAAACTGTACAGTACCGTAGAAGAGTATTGGCTCAACGCATACAGCAACCAACAGAAATATGTAGCAGCCAATGCCAAACTCAAAAGTGCACAGACCAGTTACGAACTGTTGGACGAGCAGTTCAAAAACGGCCTGAAAAATATCGTGGAACTCATGAACGGACGGGACGAACTGATGAGCGCGCAACAAGACCGCCTGCAAAGCAAATACAATACCCTGCTCCATATCCAACTCCTCAAATTCTATCAAGGAGAAAGTATCAACCTTTAAAAACATAACAGACGCCATATGAAAAAAAAGAAAGTTATCATCACGGTTGCCATTGTGGCCATCGCAGCAATCATTGCCATAATCGCATGGCCCAAGAAGAGTGTGCCCGTGGAGTTTGAAATGACCGACGTACAACCGGATACCATCCGTAACAGCGTGACCGCCACAGGAACCATCGAACCCGTAACGGAGGTAGAAGTCGGTACACAGGTCTCCGGCATCATCAGCAACATATATGTGGACTATAACAGCCTCGTGAAAAAAGGGCAAGTCATTGCGGAATTGGACAAAACGACCCTCAACAGTGAATTGAACAGTGCCCGGGCCAATCTGGCGAGTGCCAAAAGCGAACTGGACTACCAGACGGCCAATTACAAACGCTATAAAACGCTGAACGAAAAGGGACTCGTGAGCCGGAACGATTACGAAGTGGCCTATCTGGACTACCGCAAGGCTTTGGAAACTTACAACACCACGAAAGAAAGCGTGAAGAAGGCCGAAACCAATATCGGCTATGCCACTATCACCTCGCCCATCGACGGTATCGTGTTGAGCAAGGAAGTGGAAGAAGGACAGACCGTGGCTGCCAGTTTCGAGACGCCTACCCTTTTCACCATCGCCAAAGACTTGACCGACATGCGTGTCATTGCCGACATCGACGAAGCAGATATCGGGAGTGTAAGAGAGGGACAAAACGTCACGTTTACCGTAGACGCATACCCCAACGACACTTTCCACGGGCAAGTGACACAAGTGAGACAAGAAGCCACGGAGACAGACAACGTCATCACTTACGAAGTCGTCATTTCCGCACCGAACAACGACCTCAAACTGAAACCCGGACTGACAGCCAACGTATCGGTCAGCACACTGGAACGTACAAATGTGCTGAGTGTAAAAGCCAAAGCCTTACGCTTCACCCCGACCAAAGAAGTACTGGGCAAAGCATATAAAATTGTAGACACGGACGGCAAAAACAAGCTTTGGACGCGCGAAGGAAACACACTGACGGCCCACAAGGTTAACATAGGAGCGACAGACGGCATCCGTACCGAAATCCTGGGAGGCATCAAGCAAGGAACGCAAGTCGTAATGTCCATGACGGAAATAAAGGCACCGGAAGAACCGCAGGAAGAGGAAACCAACCCGTTCATGCCACATCCCGGTAAAAAGAAAGAAAAGAAATAACCCGGGTTAAAAGTCCATTATCATGGAAGGAAACGAACAGAAAAAAGTAGTCATAGAGCTACAGAATGTGAAACGGAACTTTATCGTGGGCGATGAAGTGGTACATGCCCTGCGGGGAGTGTCGTTCAAGATTCACGAAGGGGAATTTGTCACCATCATGGGAACGTCCGGTTCCGGCAAGTCCACGTTGCTGAACCAATTAGGTTGTTTGGATACGCCCACTTCGGGAGAATATATATTGGACGGCGTACACGTCCGCACCATGAAACGCCGCGACCGGGCTGTCCTGCGCAACCGGAAAATCGGTTTCGTATTCCAAAACTATAATTTGCTGCCCAAAACTACGGCGGTAGAGAATGTGGAACTCCCCCTCATGTACAATTCGTCCGTCTCGGCCAAAGAGCGGAAAGAACGGGCTGTCAAAGCACTCGAAATGGTAGGGTTGGGCAACCGACTCTATCATAAGTCCAACCAAATGTCGGGCGGACAAATGCAGCGTGTGGCCATTGCCCGGGCATTAGTCAACGACCCGGCCGTACTCTTGGCCGACGAGGCAACCGGTAATCTGGATACACGTACCTCTTTCGAGATTTTGGTATTGTTCCAAAAACTTCATGCCATGGGACGTACCATCATTTTCGTAACGCACAACCCGGAGATAGCCCAATACAGCAGCCGCAATATCACATTGCGCGACGGATTGATACGGGAAGACACCCTGAACTCCAACATACTGTCTGCCGCAGAGGCCTTGGCACAGCTTCCGCTTCCGCAAGACGATTAAATAAAGGAATACATGAATACGACCAATCTTTTCAAAATAGCCCTCAAGGCCATTGCTTCCAATAAGCTACGTTCTTTTTTGACGGCTCTCGGCATCATCATCGGCGTGGCCTCGGTTATAGCCATGCTGGCCATTGGCCAAGGTTCGAAACGCAGCATCCGCAAACAAATCTCGGAAATGGGTTCGAATATGATCATGATACATCCGGGAGCGGATATGCGCGGCGGTGTGCGTCTGGATGCCGACGAAATGCAGACCTTGAAACTGGAAGACTACGAAAGCATACGCAATGAAGCAAAATACCTGACAGCCGTCAGTCCGTCGGTCAACAGTGCCGGACAGTTCATTTACGGTAACAACAACGCCCCGTCCAGCATATACGGGGTCAACGAAGATTACCTCACCATACAGCAACGCAAAGTGGCAGACGGCGAGTTCTTCACGGAACAGGACATCAAAACGGCCGCCAAGGTATGCGTGTTGGGACAGACCGTAGTGGATAACCTGTTCCCCGACGGAAGCAGCCCTATCGGACGTGTGGTGCGGTTCAACTCCATCCCGTTTCGCGTGGTCGGCGTACTGAAGTCCAAAGGTTATAACTCCTGGGGAATGGACCAAGACGACATGGCGCTCGCCCCCTACACCACAGTCATGAAACGTATCCTGGCGGTGACTTACCTTCAAGGCATCAACTGTTCTGCCGTTACCGAAGATGCCACGGATATGGCGATCGAGGAAATCACCGAAATCTTACGCAAAAACCATAATTTAAAAGAAGAAACGGAAACCACAGAAGCCGACGTGGACGACTTCACCATCCGAAGCCAAGAAGAAATCTCTTCCATGATGAATTCCACGATGGACTTGTTGACGATCTTATTAGGTAGCGTGGCCGGCATCTCACTGATTGTCGGAGGTATAGGTATCATGAACATCATGTACGTATCCGTAACGGAAAGAACCAAGGAAATCGGACTCCGCATGTCCGTGGGGGCACGCGGCATAGACATCCTGAGCCAGTTCCTCATCGAAGCCGCCATACTGAGTATCGCGGGAGGTGTAATAGGCGTCATATTGGGTGTCGGGGCGGCATATGTCATCAAGGTTGCTGCCAATATGCCCATCTTCATCCAATGGTGGAGCATCGTGATGAGTTTCGGAGTCTGCACGTTTATCGGGATTTTCTTCGGCTGGTATCCCGCCAAGAAAGCCGCCAATATGGATCCAATCGAAGCCATCCGGTATGAATAAACGACTATGAAATGGTACTTGAATTATAAACACTCACAGGAACTGCTCATCCATCTCTTGGCATGGGTGTTCCTGTTTTGTTTGCCACCGATGCTGATCGGACGGGCCAACGAACGTCCCGGCCAAGAGGAAATGTTTCGTATAATGGGGCCTCCTTTGGCCATGGCCATGGTGTTCTACCTCAATTATATATGGCTCGTACCCCAGTTACTGTTCAATAAAAGGAATAAAGCCTACGTCCTCTCCAATGTGGCGTTCTGCATCGGTATGCTGTTCTTCACCCATCTGTGGTTTGAGCTGGTCAATGCCTATTTTCACAGTACTCCCCCTCCTCCCAAAAACAGTATGGGATTCTGGGGCTTCCTGTTGTTCCGTCTGCGCGACTTCATTCTGTTCGGACTGATTGCAGCACTGGCCGCCACCATCCGTATGAGTAAAAAATGGCACGAAGCTGAATTGGGCAGGCAAAAGGCCGAACTGAAAAGGATTGAAGCCGAACTGAAAAACCTGCACAACCAAATCAATCCGCACTTTCTGCTGAATACCCTGAACAACATCTATGCCCTGATTGCCTTCGATACGGACAAGGCACAACAAGCGGTACAGGACCTCAGCCGATTGTTGCGTCATCTGCTTTACGACAATAATCAGGATTTCATCCCGCTGAATCGTGAACTGGAATTTCTGAAAAACTATGTGGCACTGATGAAAATCAGATTGTCATCTAATGTAGACTTACAATTCCATATCGACATTCCAAGCGAAAACCCGATCCGGGTAGCTCCGCTTATCTTCATATCTTTATTTGAAAATGCCTTCAAACACGGCATCAGCCCGGTCAAACCGAGCTTTATACACATCAAAATCTACAGCTCCGGTCCCGACACCTTAAGCTGTTCTATCGAAAATTCTTATTTTCCTAAACAAAGGAACGACATCAGCGGCAGCGGCATCGGTCTGGAACAAGTCCAGAAACGTCTCGACCTGATTTATCCCGACAAATATGAATGGACCAAAGGTTGTGATGAAAACGCTACGGTCTACAAATCAATATTAACGATACACACTACCACAAAATGACTCTTAAATGCGTAATCATAGATGACGAACCGCTGGCATTGGAACTAATGGAAAGCTATGTCCGCAAAACACCTTTCCTGGAACTATGCGACAAATACAACAGTGCCGTCATGGCACTGAACGACATCAACTTCAGGAACATCGACTTATTGTTTTTGGACATACAGATGCCCGACCTCAACGGCTTGGAATTATCCCGGATGCTCCCCCAAGACACCCGTATCGTTTTTACCACGGCTTTCGACCAGTATGCGTTGGACGGCTTCAAAGTTAATGCTTTGGATTATCTGCTCAAACCTATTAACTATAATGAATTCTTGACAGCCTCCCGTAAGGCTTTGGAATGGTTTGAACTGAAACATCAGGCAAATCTTTCCCGTGAAGAGGACTTTATCTACGTAAAATCCGACTATAAACTCGTTCAAATCCGGTTGGAAGACATACTCTACATCGAAGGACTGAAAGACTATCTGAAGATTTATACGGAAAACGACCCTCGCCCTGTCCTGACACTTATCAGCATGAAAAGTATGGAAGAACGCCTGCCGTCTCCCCGATTCATGCGAGTACACCGCTCTTACATCGTACAGATGAACAAAGTGAAAACATTGGATAAGGGACAAATCATTTTCGGCAAAACCCGCATCCCCATTTCAGACACCTATAAAACAGATATTACGGCCTACTTGAACAAGTATCTCTTATAAAAGGTACAAAAATGACTAAAACAGAAGGCTCGTCTGCCCGATATTGCTTTTCTTTTATTAAATTTGCGCAGAACTTCAAAAAGATTGAACCCATGAGAAAAATTCTATTATTGCTATTATGCGTACCGATGTTGGTTTGCGCAAAATCCAAAAGAGATGACAGTAAATATCTGGTCGGTGCCGTACCTGAAGTGAACGGACAAGTGCTGTTCCAGCAAACCTTTGCCGTGGAAGGCAAAAACAAACAGCAGATATACGACGTGATGAAAGCCTACCTCAATCAGTTAATGAAAGGGGAACAGCAAATGAAAGGTACCAAAATGGCTATGGAGGATGCCTCTACCGGTACGCTGGTCGGACGTTTCGAAGAATGGATGATATTCAAGAAGAAACCTTTCGTCTTGGATCGCACGCGTTTCCGTTATTTGCTCACCATAAAATGTTCCGACGGGAAGTGTCACATGGAACTGACACAAATCAGTTACTATTATGAGGAAGATTTGGACGGGTATAATGGCCGTACCTACAAGGCGGAAGAATGGATCAATGATGCCAACGCCCTCAACAAGGCTCAAAACAAGTTGCTGTGGGGTTCTGCCAAGTTCCGTCGCAAAACGGTAGACCGTGTAGAGGAAATCTTCACCGGAGCACGCGACGCTTTTGAGCAACCGGCAAAAGAAGAACACCGGGCCACGAAACTCATCGAATAACAAAGAACCATTATCTATAAAAATGAGGTTGTGTCCGTTATGGCACAACCTTTTTTATTGGGATTTGAAACTTGGAAATACTAAATTCGTATATGTCTATGGAACCTGAAAAAATAAACCACCCTTACTTGACGGCTATTCGGCAGACGACTCTTTCCGCACCTACCCGTTATTTGCTCCAACATGGCATGTTGAAAGGACGTATCCTTGATTTCGGTTGCGGATTCGGATTTGATGCAGATGAATTGAAACGTCAAGGATATGACATTGCAGGCTATGATTATTATTACCGGCCGGAATATCCTGAGGGAAAATTCGATACAATCCTATGCAATTACGTACTTAATGTTCTTGAACCATATGCTCAAGCCGAGGTAATGATGAATGTCACGAACCTACTTCATCCCTATGGTACGGCTTTCTTTGCCGTGCAGCGCGACTTGAAGGAAGAAGGTTTCCGCTTACACGCCATTCACCGACAATATACCTACCAATGCAATGTACATTTGCCTTTTCTGAGCTTGGAATGTAATGCGGATTACGAGCTATATCAATACAATCATTTTAATAAATTGCCTCGGAAGGAGAGTGAAACCTGTCCGTTTTGTCGTTTGTCACGTAGAATGGAGATTATTTGCGAAACGGCTACTTGCGTAGCTTTTTACGATGGATACCCCGTATCTCCAGGTCATGCGCTGATTATACCCAAGCGTCATGTCGCTTCTTATTTTGACTTAACTAACCATGAACGCGAAGCTATGAACGTCATGCTTCAATATGTGAAGCAAAAGGTGGATGAACGCTATTATCCAGATGGTTACAATGTGAGTATTGATGTAAATGAAGCCGCAGGACAATCTGTCTTTCATGTACATATGCATCTGATACCTCGTTATAAAGGCGATGTGGAGAATCCGAAAGGTGGAGTACGTGGAGTTATTCCAGAAAAACAGAAATATTCAACAATAAAAGATAAACTAAAAATCTCACCAAGTGTTAAGAAGCAAAAAACATATACTTTAGAAGAAAAAAGGGAAGAGCATGGCAATGCCTACTTACCTTGGGATGATACCGCAGATAAGTTGCTTTGTCGTATGTATAATGAAGGAAAAAGTGTTGGTGTGTTAGCTGAAATCTTTGAACGTACTGAAGGTGCTATAAGAAGTAGATTAAAGAAATTAGGTAAAATCGAATAATTTATTATTGACATAAGATTTTCAAATATATTCGTAGAGATTTTGAACGAATAAAAGGACGTTTATGGATACAAAGCACTGCATGATTGTAGACTTGGAACGGCGAGGAAACAAACGGATGTTTATCACGGAACAAGTTGCTTCAATAAATGAGAACAAAAATGGGCTTTGGACGGTGCGGTTCTTATCCTCTTCTCGTGTGTTCAATTATAATCACTCCAGACTACTTTATCTCACCCATCCGGAAACAATAGATATTAATGAAAAGGGGCTGTATGTCAAGAACTGGCATATTACAAATGCAAGTGAATTGCTCTGCTTTACCGACGGTCGGTATACGTTTTATCGAGTGGCATACACCAATGGTTATTATGAAAATCTTGATGGTAATGATGTATATGTAACCCGTACACCGATCGATAAGAATGGAGGGTCAAAATGGGAATATCTCCGCAAATTGGCTGTTGAAACAGGCCTGATAATGGAGGATAATGAGAATATTCTCTTGAAACAATATAATTTAGTGGATTTGAATCGCGACAACGTACCATTGACGCAGTATCTTGGTGACAGAACGAAGTTAGCTATCTATCGCAAACCAAAACAGATATTTTATCCTTTTGGTTGTAATGCAAGCCAAAAGACTGCCGTGGAAACTGCATTGACGCATCAGGTAAGCATCATTCAAGGCCCTCCGGGAACAGGCAAAACGCAAACCATACTGAATATCATTGCCAATCTGTTGTTAGCAAATAAAACGGTATTGGTCGTGTCGAACAACAATTCTGCCGTTGAAAATGTGGCAGAAAAGCTCGAAGAGGAGAATCTTGGCTTTATTGTGGCCAAATTGGGCAGTGTGCAGAATAAGGAGGCTTTCATCGCCAACCAGTCCGGTTATCCGGATATGAACGGTTGGGCGATAGAAGAAGAACCTGTAAAAAAGCAAGCACAAAACTCGCTTCATACCGTAGCCCAAGGATTTGACGCTCAGATGCGTCAAGCCCAGTTGAAGGCAGAATATGATGCATTACTGAAAGAAGCGAAGTATAATGATATGCTTCAGCAGAAATCATCCGGCAAAGAATGGTTGCACGGCAAACGCTCTTCCAAACTGATGAAACTACTCAATCTTTATCAACTAAAGATAGAGAATAGAACGAAACCAGACTTATGGTTTCGTTTGAAGTGGGCATTTTTATTAGGTACGAAGATGTTTTCATTTCTCGGAGGAAAACCATCGGATGTGGTCGCAGACTTGGAATCGGCCTATTATTTTTCCCGTAAAACTGAAATAGAACAAGAGTTGGATGCTATTGCTACGACACTCCTATCCATTGACATCAAGCGGTGTGCGACAGAGTTGCGTTCTGCTTCTCTCTTGATATTAAAGAACAAGATGGCTAAACGCTATCAGACTTTTGAAAGGCAAAAGTTTACCATTAAAGATATTAAACCGAAAACCAAGGAGTTTTTGAAAGAATATCCGGTTGTACTTAGCACTACCTATTCAGCCAAAAGTTGTATCAGTAAGGATATGGTCTTTGACTACGTGATTATGGACGAGGCATCACAGGTAGACATAAAAACAGGTGCGCTGGCATTGTCCTGCGCCATGAATGCCGTAATAGTGGGTGATGACAAGCAGCTTCCTAATGTGATCAGCAGGGAAGAAGTGAAGGCATTGAACGCCATCCAATCTACGTACAATGTGGATGACAGATATAATGCAGCCACACACAGTTTCCTGCGATCTTGTATAGAAGTATTTAAGGATGCACCGGTTACATTACTCCGTGAGCATTATCGTTGTCATCCCCAAATAATCGAATTCTGCAACCAAAAGTTTTATGACGGCGAATTGGTGACTATGACCACAGACCACGGCGAGGATAAGGTATTACAAATTATACGAACAGTTAAAGGGAATCATGCTCGTGGGCATTTCAACCAACGTGAAATTGATGTGATAATCCAAGAAGTGATGCCTGAATATGCGGATACGGGCACTGTGGGTATCATTACTCCCTATCGTTCACAGGCAGAAGAAATCAATAAGGCTATTGGGACTGATATTGCCTGTACAGTGCATAAATATCAAGGACGTGAATGCGACACTATCATTATGAGTACGGTGGATAACACTCCAACAGAATTCTCTGATGACCCCAATCTGCTCAATGTAGCAATCTCGCGTGCCAAAAAACATTTGTGCATAGTAACCAATGGCAATGACATGCCGCAGGACACAAACTTAGCCCAACTCATCGCATATATCCAGTACAACAATTTCGGGGTAAAGGAAAGTAAACTCCATTCTGTGTTTGATTTGCTATACAAGCAATATACAGCAGAACGGTTAGCATACGAACAGGCTCACCCTGTTGTGTCAGGATACCTGTCTGAAAACCTTATGTTTGATATGCTGGCCAAAGGCATAGCCAAGTCGGGATTGGCAAACACAGAAGTATTGTGCCACTATCCCCTGTCAAGATTGATTGCAGACTGGGATGTGCTGGACGAGCAGGAAAAGGCTTTTGCTGAAAGTCCTCTTACACACGTAGACTTCTTGATTTATAACTCCCTCACCAAACGACCGATTCAAACAATCGAAGTAGACGGTTGGCATTTTCATAGAGAGAATAAAGCCCAACAATCGCGTGATGCCCTCAAAGACCGAATACTCACAAAGTTTGGATTGTGTCCGCATCGTATTTCCACAACGGATACAGTGAATGAGGAAGCGGTTATGAAGATACTTCTGGCAACGTCGTAAAAGGATAAATGCCAGACTTATCTTATACGCATAACATTATGGTGTTTCAAGTTTTCCCGGGTTTTCGTGAAAATCCGGATGATATGGAACAACGGAGCATGTTTGAACTCCTCGAAATCCGTCGATTTCAACAGTTCCACTTTCAAAATGAAATCTTTGTCGAACTTGTAAGAAGACAAATCATTCATCAGGAAAAACTTGTTGACCATATACATGCAAGGCGTGTTCCCCATCTGAGGAAAATATTTCTTTCGTATGTCATCCAAAGAAAGGAGCTCCACTTTCTTTCCAAACGAAGTGCAAGCAAAACGGGTATAGTCCACGCCATTAATCCGTACCGGATTCTTATGGAAATCCTTTTGCGTCACCACAATCGAATCATTTTCCGTCTTTATCCCTTTTATGGTCAAAGGACCATCACTCACAACATTGAACGTGCGCAAAGAGTCCATATTCACCCCTATCAGGCTCTTCACAAACACTCCATCCACTAAGGCCCCGATAGTGCTCTTGTTAAAATCCTCAGTGGACAATTCATTCAAGAATCCATTTTGATCCGTATTTGAATCTACACATGTCGGAGGAAGCTGTATCCCGGCAACACAATAAGACGGAAGCCAACAAAAGAAAACACCAATAATGATAAAACTATTCTTCATAACTCATTATTTTTTATATATCTTACTCCAATTTAATCCATAAAGAATCCAATCCGTCCCCCACAGTTTTACGCATCCCACGTTCCAACAGTTTTGGATTTACGCACTCGTCAAAGATAGACAACTTGCTTGATGTTCTCATACCACTAAAAATTAAGTTAATATAAAAACAAAATTCTCACTTCAACTTCACAAAGCCAACAAATAATAAAATACATTTATTTTTTTTCGCGTAAAATATGGAAAAAATTCGATATATACAATAGTGACGACGAGAAACTCACAATATTTAATATATTTCCTCATAAACATCAAATGGATGCCAAGGATTGTGGACCAGTCTATCAGCCCCCCCCAAAAGCTATGGAAAACTAAAAATGCCGCAAACTGTCCAAAACTATTCGGAGGACAGTTTGCGGCATTTTTGTGTATGATTGTTTATATGCGGATAATTCCAGCTTTGTCAGGTGCCTAATTCAACGACTTTCTCTTTTCCCGGAAAGACAGTCAGCCTTGCAGTTCCGTCACCATTTATCACCACCTTTGAATAGCCGGCCTCCACCACGACTTTTCCATCCAGCATGATGATGCCCCACCGGCACGGACTGACCTCAACGGCGCAATAGTAGCCGACGGGGGGCTGGATGTTCCTGTAAACAGGAGGGACTACCACCTTACCACCCTGCCTCAATCCCCATCTCATGCCGGACTTGAACGGCACGGCAGCTTTCATCATCTCCAAACGTGCCATGCGCTTCCGTTCGTTTGTCCGCCGCTCCTCGGCCACCATCATATTCGTCCGTCTTTCCGCTTCGGCTTTCAAGCGGGGTATCACCACGTCAAAATTCTCGTCCGCCATCTTGGGATTTTCACAAGCGATGTATTTCTTACCCCTGCCTTCCTCCACAATGTAATACTTGCCGACATTGTCCACGATGACAATGCTTCCGCCAGACAGCATGCCGCAATAACGGTAATAGGTGTCATAGTCATTTGCAAGCAGGCACACGCAGTCATGCCCCCAACGGGCATCGTCTTCGTTGACTTGACGGCATACGGGAGCGGCATAATAATCATAGACAAGAAGACAGGAACTTGTGGCATGGAAAATATGACATCCGGAGACTTTCCTGATTTTATACTGTTCCTTTGTCCGGCTGTAATACATACCGTCCTCTTCAAGTATTTGTACAGGTCCGAACTGCCGTATCCTCGGCTGTTTATTGTATATTTGGCCGCTGAGTAAATCCATGTATGTTTTCCGACCGTTATTACCCGTAAGTGCAAGGATATTGCCTTTCATGAATTTTGCGCTTCGGCAACGTCCCAACCGCATCCTGACGTTGCCGGATTCATCCACGATACCCGTTTGCCCGTTGTCAAAACACACGGTGGCAAGCCCTTCAGCCGTGTCAAGGACGCTATGGTATCGTGCCGTGGACGTTATCTTGTTGCCACGCTTCAAGCCGTACAGGCCGCTTGCCCTGTCCTTGAACGGTCTCAGCTTTTCGGGTTGTAGCGAATCGTTCTCCGGCAAAGATTTGCCGCTTTGCAGGTAATCCAACAACTGTCCGTGCGACACGATGGTTTCCAGTTGTCCGTCTGTTTCTGCTGTTTTATCCTTATCTGTTCCCTGCGATAGAGCCATATATGCCACCACCCTCGTATTTGCCTCCGGATAACCTTTTCCGGCAAGCCGTCCCTCGAACATCGCCTGCCAGTCCCGGTGGGCCGTCGGCAGACCGAACAGGCGGTAAAGCCCCACATTGTCGATTATCATGCAGCTTTCCTTGCCTTCCGTCTTGCGCAGTCCGCGCCCCACCTGTTGCAGGTACTTGGGCAACGACAGTGTCGGCCGTGCCAACTGGATAAACTCTACGTCAGGGCAGTCAAAGCCCTCACTAAATATGTCCACATTGACAAGAACCTGTATCTTGCCCTGCCTGAAGTTTTCGACAAGCCGTTTCCGTTCGTTTGCGGGTGTCTTGCTGTCAATGGCGACGGTGTTCATCCCGTATTGATTGTAATATCCGGCGATATTCCGTGCGTGACTGATGCTTATAGCGTACACGATGCCTTTCTTGCCATCGGCATATTGCCTTACGCTCCCATACAGCCTTTCGATACTTGGTCGCCTGTTCAGCACGGTGTCCATCTCCTTCACCTGAAAATCACCGTCCGCTCCCCGTCTTTCCAACCCGTTTATTAACCGTTGATCTTCGCTGTCCGGACGTATGGATACATAATCAAAGGCGGAAAGCCATCCTTGCCGGATAAAGTCCGCTATGCTATCCGATGTTATAAGCGTGTCAAATAAGTCAGTGAACCCTTTGCGATTCAACCGGCAGGGCGTAGCGGTCGTACCTAACTTCTTCGCATTCGGATAGCGCAGCCACAGTTCCCTGTAAGTCCCGGCAAGCGCATGGTGCGCTTCATCTATCACTATCAAACCCGGCCTTTCGTCCTTCACGTCCTCCCAATGCTTTGACAGCCACTGGATGGACATCACCTTCACCCTTCCGTCATCTTTGGATATACCGTATCGTGCGACCGTCTCCTCTATCTGCTCCACCAACTCGCGGCGGTGCGCAACAATCCAAATGCTTACTGTATCATCAGCCATCATCCGGTCGGATATGACCGAAGCGAGCAAGTGTGTCTTGCCCGTTCCTGTGGGCATCTGCACCATCACGGACGAGTACTGCCGCCAAGCTTCGAACAAATTGTGCTTGATGTTTTGTTGGTAAGGACGGAGCATATAGGGTATAAACAACTGACGGCATCGGCCTGTCATTCTTCAATAGAATGCTTTCGTGCAGAAAAATGCAAGAACCGTTTGTTTATTCGTGCAGAAAAATGTAATTTTGCATCGATTATTCGTGCAAATAAATGTAATATGGAACGTAATGTATTATCTCAACTCATTGAATGGAAGCATAAACCGAACCGGAAACCGCTCATACTCAACGGGGCAAGACAGGTGGGCAAGACATACATCTTGAAAGAGTTCGGCAGGACACAATACAAAGACACGGCTTACATAAACTGCGACAACAACGCTGTCGTAAACAAGATATTCTCACAGGACTACGACACACGCCGCATCCTCTTGTCATTGTCCGCCGTGACGCACGTAAACATAAAGCCGCACGAAACGCTGATAATCCTCGACGAGATACAAGAAAACCCGTTGGCGTTGAACTCCCTGAAGTATTTCTGCGAGAATGCGCCTGAATACCACATAGCCGTAGCTGGCTCACTGTTGGGAATCTCATTGCACAACGACACTTCTTTTCCCGTGGGCAAGGTTGACGTAATAAAGATGTACCCCATGACGTTCGATGAATTTCTCATGGCGGTTGGCGAGAAGCAGATGGTCAGCATCTTGCGCTCGCAGGATTTTTCCCTGATAGACGCATTCGGGAGCAAACTGACCGACTGTTTGCGTCAATATTACTTCACGGGCGGCATGCCGGCTGTTGTGAACGAGTATGCAAGGAGTTACAATATTGGCGAAGTGCGGGACATTCAGAAACAAATCTTGTTTGGATACCGCCGTGACTTCTCCAAGCACGCGCCCGCAAGCCAGGTGCCACGCATCAACCAAGTGTGGGACTCCATCCCTTCACAACTCGCCAAAGACAACAAGAAGTTCATCTACGGAGCGGTAAAAAAAGGCGCACGCGCCTCCGAGTTTGAAATCGCCATACAATGGCTTATTGATGCCGGGCTTGTTTATCGCATAAATCGTGTCACGTCGCCCACAATGCCCTTGAAGTTCTATGAGGATTTCTCCGCCTTCAAGCTGTTCACACTCGATGTGGGCTTGATGGGTGCAATGGTTGGCACTCCCCCCGAGGACATCCTGATAGGTGAAAGCTGTTTCAGCGAGTACAAAGGGGCTTTCACCGAACTTTTTGTCCTCACGCAAATCATGCCGCAAGACATCCCCGTCTATTATTACAGTGCAAACGACTCACGCGTTGAGATTGATTTCATCATCCAGAAAGGCGGCAGGATAATCCCGGTGGAAGTAAAGGCGGAAGTGAACGTGCACTCAAAATCATTGCGCACATACATTGACAAGCATCCCGGACTTACAGGCATGCGCCTCTCCATGTTACCCTATAAAGACCAAGGTTGGATGGTGAACAAGCCGTTGTATGCGGTGGGCTTTTGCTTGTAAGGGCCTCTTGAGGTTTGTTTTCAGTTACCGAGTCCGTACGAAGCTAATTCTATAAATTGGTTGGCAGCGAAGTTATTCCTTTCAATTAATAGCCATTTTCTGACTGCTTACGTCTTTAGTTTATAAAGAATTGCATTGACTATCTCGACAAGGCAACTTTAAGTTATAAAACCACGTTTCGCAACTGATAAATGAGGTAATATTTCATTTTTTATTGTATCTTTACCCTTATATAGCGTACATAGGCATTTTGTTATTAATGAGTTTGGACACCCATAATCTAACAATTTTAACTATTTGTACGCTGTTTTTCATTTACGCAATTAGTTTAAATCACTTCATTATCTTTGTTTGTATGAAAAAAGATACACTACAAAAGATTATCGGTCGGATTATACCGTTTGTTCTCTTTTTCATTCTGATTCCCATATCCCTAATTTGCTTATTAGGCATCAGATTGCAGGCTTTTATCCGAAGAATCTTTCGGCGATGAAGCGTGCGGGAAAAAACAGGGCAGCCTGCAAATACCGCTTCCTTGTGTGCTTTTCTTTATACATCCGATAAAGAAAACGCAGGTTCATCAAATCCACCCAGCCCGGATAATAGTCAATCTTATCCTTGGCTGTTTGGTGGATAAAGCCGCCACAGGTGAAACCAATACCATCAAAGCCTGCATTCTTCACCTTTAGCAAGAATTGTTCTTGCATCAACGCCCCCATTCCGACAATCAGATAATCCGGACGCATTTTGACAATATGCTGTATTTCCAATTCTTGTTCCTTCTCCGAAGCAAAATAGCCATTCCTGTAACCAGCAACATTTAGCTTGGGATAACGTTTCTTGAAAATGCCAACAGCTTTTTCCACTTGTTCTTGTCTCGAAGCAACAATGTAAAGAAACTTATTATGTGTTTCTGCGTATGACAATAGTTCTGGAGCAAGCGATGTCATGTCAAAACTCCGTCTTGTAACACGCTTTCCGTATATCAAACGGATAGCTGCAACCAAAATAGAACCATCAGCAAAAATACCGTCAAACCGTTCAAATAAGGTCTTATGTTCTAAGGCGGAAAGATATGATACAGGGTTAAGGAAAGTGTATATTGTCCCTTTCTTAGACAGAATATCGGTAAGAGCTATTTGTTCTGTAAAAAGAATCTTACGTACAAGTATAGATTTCATATTGTTTATTTATGTACTACTGTGCCATATTGGTGTATTGAGTTACTATTCATATTGGTAAATATTTGTCTGTTCTTTCCATCTAATACCAATCCACCTATATTAGAATCTATCAAGGTAATATATGACTTGTTTGCAATAGAATTATTGGCAAAATAAAAAACAACAGGAGACAACTTATCGTAAGGTTCTTTCCACATAATTCTATTATGAAATACTCTGAATTGTGAAATGTGCAACTCTGAAGTTCCTACGATATCAAAAGCACAGTCAAATGTGTCCCCAAAACATTGCGACAAATAAGCCAAACCACCTCTACTACGATAGAATGTACTTTCTTTAATAAAAGGAGCAGTCATCCATGCGTGAATGCGGCAATAGAAATTACATCCAAGATTGTCTATTGCTGTGTGGCAATTTATCATTACACAATCTGAAAAATGACAATCGCTGGTGCGCATCATTATGCCTGTAGCATTGTTTTGTCCCCCACGAAAGTGTATGTTGTCCACAAACACCTCATATCCTTTTCCCATATAAAAGCCAACCCCACCTTTCTTAATACCAACAATCTCTCCGTCTGTAAAACGCAGTTTGATGGCATTTTCACAATTTATTCCAATTTTGGCTTCATCATTCATATCTAAGCGGAAATTACGGATGCTTCCTGCATATTTACGTGCAATTCCATTCTTGAATGTCAGCATACTCATGGTATCGGTCGCTATAATGGTAGCTTTACCAAAATCCATATCAAAATGACCTGTAATGATAAGTCCTTTGGCAATATAATACTTCTTGTTTCTTGCAGACACCAAGGTTAGCCCCTTTTCTATTGCGCAATCTATCGCTTTTTGCAATCCTTGTGAGTTCTGCTCAGCAGCTTGCCAATTGTCGCTGACACAGCCAAACATTTCAGGTGTTACGTAATACTCTGACCATTGAGGATGTTTTGCATAAAGAAAATGAACGGATGAGAATATGGCTAATATCAACAATTTTATTTTCATCTTATTATGACTTTGCACGTTTCACACCAAATAAGTAATGACCCAAAAAAGGTGATAACCGAATAATATTGCTTGCCACTAAACAAACGATAATAACCAATAATGCCAAGAACAAAGATAGGAAAAGTTCTACCACAGGATTGGTATGGTTCAAGAATTGCAATCCCATATATTCAAGATGCCTTGGTAAAAAGAAATAATGCAAAAGATAAATATCCAATGTGCGTCTGCCGATATACTGTAACCATTTCCCAATAAATGTGCTACTGCTAAACGAATCCTGATAACGTCTGAAAAACGTAAAGACAATAATTATCCCTAAAATTCCTTGGAATAAAAAGGTGATGGTATTATACGTATGAATTGGAAAAAAATGAGATAATACCACATGAATTATTATCATAGCAACGATTATGGTTGCAGAAATATGCTGATTATCCATCCAACGGCAAAATACTTCAAAATATTTTTTGACTAATGTGCCGAAAATGAAAAAGAAATAGAATCTCCAATGAATAATTCCCACAAAATCTAACAACCAAAATCCTCCATAACGAAGTTGATAAAATCTATATGCAGAACCAACAAGATATAAAATGAAAGCAGTTCCTATTAGAAGTATGTCTCTTTTACCCCCCCATTTGTTAATTTGTATAAAATTACATACAGAACAAAGAATTCAAAAAGAGCGATAGTGAACCAATATCCTGCTTTCATTTCACCTAATCGGTCAACATATTCTCCGCCATGTAAAAAGCAAAAAAGGAAGAAGAATACAAAAGTGGGGATTATCTGAACCATGAATTTCTTTTTTAAGAAAGTTCCTCTTGTCGCTTTATCCCATATTCTATCACTTTTATATAAAACGAAACCGCTTATAAAGAAAAACAATGGCATACGGAAACGAACAAATAAGTTATTAAAGGTTTCCATTTCTTCCATAGTAGAATCAGTAATATGATAGCCGAAGTTGATAATGTGAGCCAATACAACAAGAATCATAGTGAATCCTCGAAGGGCATCGATATATTCTAAACGTTTGGTAGACATAGCTTTGGATTGTTATTTAAAAATGCTTTTTGATTCTTTGCGCTAAAATTGGATATTTTGCAGAAAAAGGTACCCATACCTTCAAAATAATTCGCTTCCATAATGGTTGCCAGGTACCAGCGAAATGATGTATAGAATATGAGTTCTCTGTAATTGAGATTTTCTTAGTCACATAATTTTTCGGACTGAAATAATCTGTAGGGAGCACACATACGATTTTTTCATCAAATATAAACTGAGAAGGAGAAATGATGTGTTTCATTTCAAACTTATTTAATATGCATTTCCTTAATATTGAGGGGAGAACAGCTATTTGTGCCTTACCGTTTTCATCGATAAAATGCTTCCCTTTGTAGTAGTTCAAGCATTCTACTATCCACGGAGTATTTTTTTCTGCACCGATAATTGCTGCTTCTATCCCCTGCGGACTATTCTCTTTGCATACAAAATATGGATACTTCAATAAGTCATCGAACGGTTTTAACACTTCTACATCGCTATCCAAATATATACCGCCTTCGGTGACAAGTGCATACAGTCTGATATAATCGGTTGCAAAAGCGTATTTTTTGTTCTCGAAAGCTTCTTTTACCCAAACATTCTTAGATAAAGGGAATCTATTTAAATCCCATTTTACTAATTCGTAATCAGGAAGAAACCTCTTCCAACTTTCTATACATTTAAGAATTTTCTCCGGCATAGGATCATCACTAAGCCAACAATAATGTATTTTCTTTGGTATCATAGCTATTCATTTAGAAGTTTTTCCCATTGGGTTACAATTTTGTCTAATGTAAATCGTGTGCTTGATTCCACTGCAGCTTTCATTAATTCCATACGCCTGTTTTCATTCAACATCACTTCACGCATCTTGTGATAGAAGTCCTCTTCATCTTTGTCTGTAATCAAGAATCCATTCTCACCATTATTGATAATTTCATGAAATGAAGCACACGTATCATATACAAATGGAACACAGCCAAATTGCAAGGATTCATTTAACGTCTTGGGCCATCCTTCAAATAGAGATGTCATCATAAACAACGAACTTTCCTTGTAATATCTGATTGGATTTTGTCTTCCTTCTAAAAAGATTCGTTTCAAACTCAAATGCGAAATTAGCCTACGATATTCATGCTCGGATTCGCCAAAGCCAACAATCTTGAAATTCCAATCTTTCAAATCTGCATCATCCTCTATCCGCTTCCAAATTTTAATAGCCAAAGAAATCCTCTTCTGCACTTCATCCAATCGAGTGACAACCAAAACAGTTTTCTGTTTGTTTTTCAATCCATTTATAGAGATAAATTCATCAAAAGAAACAGCATTAGGGATAGAAACGAATTTTGTTTTATCTTTTATCCCCCCAAACTTACAGTAGTCATTCGCATATTCAGGCGATAAGAGTACAACTTTATCACATAACGAATAAGCCGTTTTATAAAGTTTGTGGAAAGACGCATCCATATAAGGCTTGAATAATGGATATATCAAGACTTTCACAAACGCTTTCATTTTATTAGCTGTAGATTGAGCATACAGCATTTGTTTCCAGATAGAAGAGAAAGCGTTGAAGTAAGGCTCATGTCCAGGCGCAAAGTGATGAACAAAAAACATTCTCGGCTTATAAAAGGCTTTAGAACGTCCTTCTGAAGCATTCTTCACTAAAATAAAAGCACCTTCTATGATGATTTTATCAATCTTTTGAGTGTCAATGATATTCTTAATAGCATTAGCCGAACAGTCTTTGTATATGCCATCAAACTTTGTCATCTCAAACATATCACCGATAGGCTTAGCATACAGATTGAAGCATCTATGACCGCGATGATGCAACTCATTACTAATGCGTGCCGTTGTACGCTCAGTTCCACCTTTTTGTTCCGATATTTGGAACATGGTAACAAACAATATATTCATAACTTATTATTCCTTACCGTAATACTCTTCAAGGGCTTCGCGAAGCGCATTGATAAAGCCACGTCCATGTGTTTTGTCAGGTTCCATATAGTTACCTTCCCCCCATTCGTTCCAGGATTTCAATATCAAGACTTGACCGTCTTCATGTTTATTCTTAATAGCGTCAAAAGCCATTAGACAGTGTTTCTTAAAGAATTCAGGCTCAGAGTGCCAGTAAATAACACCATTAGCACCACTCCTTGGAGAATGGTCCCATTGAGGAAACAACTGAGGGATCACATCTTCCTCATAATCACGTTTACTAATAAATTCTTTGTAATAAAATCGGTAATCATACAAGAAAGCCGGTTTCTTTGTGAATAAACTTTTTATAGGCTTCATTTTATAATCTACATAATGACCGATTTTTCCTAATTTGCCTAACAATGTGTTATGCCGTGTATAGTTCAATCCCTGATATACGACAGCGTCAAACCCTTTTTCTTTTAGCATCGGTTTAATATAGTTACCCTTTGTTATTTCTGCAACTAAATACAAGTCCGGAAATCCAGCTTCTTTTGTCCATTTCCGAAAATTATCAAGATATTCTTTTGGGACAGCTACGGGGTCATATATTAAGAAGAAAGGCTTACCATTTATTTTTGTATAACGGTAATCTTTAAAACTACGTAATAATAGTTCAAAGTGCATTTTTTCATCCTCTATACCCGGATATTCTTGCCCGATGAGTAATTTGTTGCTTGTCGTGCCATCCTTGTTCCACGTTTTAGAATACCATGAATGATTTGCCCAACCCAAGCAAAAACCAAAATCAGGTTTGCCTGAGGCTAATACTTCGTCATAGATGTCAGCCATTAACCGCCTTCCATTACCAAACCAATAATGCCAATAGCAGAATGACGTTACTCCCGTTAGTTTTGCCAAATCAGCTTGCTTTTGCCTTGTCTCTTGGTCTCGTAAGTCATAATAGCCAAGTTCAGTTGGCACACGCGGTTGGTCATGTCCCTTAAATAAGGGCTTTGATTTTTTCACATTCGTCCATTCTGTAAAGCCTTCACCCCACCATTCATCATTTTCTGGAATAGGATGAAATTGTGGCAAGTATAATGCAATAATTTGTGGTCTCATTTATTTTTCTTAATTATACAATTATTTGAAATATAAGATTGATGGATGGTCGTGATAATCTTCGAAGAAAAAATAGTAAGGATGCATTCTTTGTTCACTTTTTAAATCATAATAAGTATTTGTTAGGATGTAACTCCTTGTGAAATATAAGATGACAATTAATAACAAAACGTTAAGTAAATGCCTCTTTTTTTGCTGCAAATAATTGTTGTCAAGTAGCCATGAAAATGCTATTATAACAAATAATGTATTTGCCATAATCATTCTATTAATCATTGGTACTGAACAAAAAAGATTAAATAGAACAACGCCTAATAAATATATTTTCAGGAACCAATGATTAATTCTTTTCTCTTCTAAAAAGCCAAAAATTAATAAAGCAACAACAGAATCCCTTAATACAATATTAAGCGACAAAGACTCTTTTAATTCCTGATTTTCCAAGTAAATAGAAATACGCTCTATCACACTTAAATCAAATGATGCTATGAATCCAAAAGCGTCCAGTACATTAAATTTTCCAAGAAGAATGCCGACTATTGCCGATATGCAAATTGCAGAGACGGGTATTATTCTAAATTTTATAGGCACAATATATGCGACTAAAAAAAGTGCAGCAACAACAGCAGCAGTAGTATGCACAAACCATGCGGTTACTGACAATGCAATAAATATGCTCCATTTATATTTTCTATTTTCAATAACCCCAATTACCCCCCATAATATAATGGATAATGCAAGAATTTGTCGCAACGCTACAAAGAAAGGACTATAATTATAAATTAGAAAGAATGTTAATACACCAAATGTCTTGTATTTACAATAATTTTTCAGTAGATATCGAATAGGTGCAAATATGATAATTGTATTCACAGACATAAACACTATTCCGATCGGGCAACATTTCCTAAAAAAATCATTGTACAATTGATATAAAGGTTCAAGTTCACGACTATCTGCATTATAAAAGTTTCTCAACCCTGTTGCATACCGATAATAATCCCATGTGTCTGCACCGACAACAGGAGCACGAAAAGCGACAAAGATAAAAACAATCCAACAAGCATACCTAAATAAAGAATTGGAATATTGAGGATGTTGCCATTCTTGATATGCTAAAAATAGCAAAAGAAACAATAATATAATGTAAGGAAAATCCATATTATCAACTATATATTAAGCTCATTTTATTAGATAAAAATTAATAGTGTGAATTTATACATCAAGATTTTTTATAATTTTAGCTGGATTTCCTCCAACTACACAATACGGAGGAACATCTTTAGTGACAACAGCATTGGCACCTATAATGCTTCCTTTTCCTATTCTTACTCCAGGCATTATACAAACCATTTCCCCAATCCAGACATTATCTTCAATGATAACCGGCCCCTTTGATACTAAAGGGCGTTTATTGGGTGCTGTATCCAATAGTGTCCTATCAGATGCTCCATGGGCATTATCTGTAATAAACACTTTTCTCCCCATTCGTACATTTTCACCTATTTGTATCTTATTAACGCATGTAATATGCCCGTCATCACCAAGATGGCAATTTGTGCCAATAGTCAATCGTGGAGTAAATCGCTGCTCTTCGTATGAGTCATAAACCTCTATTATACATCGTTCACCAATACACACATTGTCCGCCAACGAAATGTATTTCGCACCTTTTAAAAAGTACATTTTACCTATGTAAACACCCTTTCCTACTTTACCGAATTCAAGTTGGACCCAATATGAATAGATTTTACGCCAATGTGCAACAATTTTTCTACACATGGAATAATTCACGACATAATGGAAAAATCGGATTATATTTAATACGAAATGTTTAATCATAATTTTCATTCATAATTTGCTTGTAGAATCTATATATTTCTTTGCTTTGCTGCTTTTTGTCATATAATTCACATACAACTTCTTGCGCTTTTTTTACCATAGTCATATATGTATCTTTATTCAAGTTCTGGACATAAAATAACAGGTCTGTTAAATCTTGAAGATTCTTATACCGGAATGCGATTTCAGCTTTAGTAAGAGCCTTGCCATTATCCATTTGTTCCTTAGTTCCTCCAGTGTCTTTTCCTATTACGACAGTGCCGTTAAACATGGCTTCAGCCGTTATGAACCCAAAGCCTTCATTTCGGCTGGGAACAACAAACACTGTTGCATTATACATTGATTCATAAATTTTATCATGTTTGCATTCTCCCAAAAACGACACTCTGTTTTTTACATGTTCGGCCAATATGCCTAAACATTCATTCTTATATTCATCACTTCCTTTGCCTGCTACATAAAGATTGAATGTTCCGCCATTTAAAACATATTTGTTATATGCATATAAAAGCTCTTTGATTCCTTTAGCGTCTTCTAATCTACCAACAAATAAGATATAGGGAGCCTTGTCCTGATTTATAGATTTAATGTCTTTCCTATCTATTACGCCGTCATAAATTACTGCATCCTTTTTTGAATCCAATTTAAAATATGCAAATATGTTCTTCGTTATGCAGATGCAATGGTTATTTACATCTCGAATTCTTCTTTGATAAACACCCATTGACGGGAATGGGTACATGCCGAAATCTTCTTTCTGGTATTCACGTATATGCCAAACGTGAGGAATGCCGTATTTTTTTGCTGCTAAATATCCTATGTGTATAGGGCCTACATTAGTATGTATGATGTCGGGCTTAAAATTCTCTATGCATGAACATAACTTTTTATAAGCAATATGTCGTTTCAATATCAAGTGCAAAAACGAATATGAATATTTTATATATGATTTCCATGAATATATATGAGGATAGATTTCCAATGGATTATCTATGGCGATGAAGGGGATATTCATCTCCTCTAATTTTTTGGAGAAAGTTCCAACTACAGGACAAGTTACTAAAGGGGTGATATTGTATTTAGTTAAATGTTCTAAGACATTTATCAACGCAACAGAAGCACCTCCCATTCCAACGGAATTGGTTACATATAACACTTTCATTGACGTTATTTTAGTGTAAACTGTTTTCTAAAAAGCTGATTGAAGCGTTCTTTTTTACATTTAGTTTAGCTTCTACCATGTTCCAATCTATAGGGTACTCTATACATTGTTTTACTGTCATATTATCACTAAAAATCTTTTCATGAAGCCCCAATGAATCCAACAATGAAACAACACGGCTATTTCCTCTTGAGTGTATCCCTTTTAAAGGGAAATAGATAAAATTTGTATGCATTATTAAACAGAATGCTACTCCATGAAAAGACGTTGTTGCTACAAACTCAGCATTTTGTATGTACCCTAACCATTGTGGAACGGTTGCATATACATATTCTGTATTTGAGCATATTTCTTTGCCGATGAAGTATCCACTTGATGTCGTTGAAATGGACTTAAATCCATGTCGGTTTGCATAATCTAACAATGCCTTCCAGCACAAATCTTTTTCCGAAGTAATATTCAAGGAATAGGTATAGAAATATTTTACACTTATTGATGGTTTTTCTATAATCCGCACATATTCCTTCATTGATAGAAGCAAAGTCGGGTCTAAAACTTCAACAGCCTGAATACCTACTTTTTCACAAATACCTATCCCGGTCTTTTCCCTTACAGAAACCGCATTAAACTTGACAAGCATATCATGCAACTTACCATTCAGTTCCATAGGGTAAACATCCCGGCCGAAACTTGCCGCATAAGCTATCCTTTTAACATCCGCTTTTCCGAAATTTAAATAAAAAGCCTGATTTTCATCATTGTCTAAAAGATATCCCCAAATCTGATCACTTCCACATAAATAACAACCTGAGTCAGGTGGAGTGTTTTGTATGTCTGACAATCCATGATATATTACACCATTCGTTATAATATGATTATCCCGAAATTCATCAAATCTCCTTTGCCTGTTTTTTAATGAAAATGCCTTGGCTTGTTTCGCTTCTTGCATTTTTATCAATTTTAAGAAAATTGGATATATTTGAATAATCTTCCACATTTTTTTAGCAATGGACGTCCGAATTGTTTTTTGTAAGGGAGCATATTTGATAAGGAACGGTTTGTGTCCGAGCTTTATTAATTGTTGTTGTAAAGCAAAGCACTGTAATACTTGACCATAGTTGTCATTGCTTTGCCAAAATGTTATTATGCCGATTTTCATATAACCATAATGCCGTTACTATTTTTTCATGAATTCTTTAACCACTTCTATATTTTCATCCCCGATGAAATTATTAACAAATTTCTTTACTTTTTGTTTCATCATATACTTTGAATCGGTAATGATGTTCAGCGTTTGTTCCAACGCATTGCTTTCATCCTCAGTTTCTGTAAAGACTTCCAATAACATGGGGTTTTCTGTCGCTTCCGGAGTTAGGAATCGGTCTATTGTAGCATTGAATTCTTCTTTATTATTTGCCGACAGATATTCATATCCCAAGTCTGTCGCATAATCCTTTACCAAACAATGAGATTTGTTGCCATAATGTCCGGCAGCAGCAACAAAACGATCCGCTTCCTCTCCTAAGAAATAGCAGGGATGGTCATAATTGCGGAACTCGTTTCCTTTCCCGTTATTAATAAGGAGTAACCTTACATTATTCCCAACGTGTCGGTTACCCACTACATTCATGTCGTAGAAGAATGCCAAGTCACCGAATACCCCGATGAACAGTTTTTCAGGATGGACAAAAGATGCTCCCATCATCGTTGATACACCTCCGTCAATGCCAAAGCCGCCTACATTACATTTTGCCTGTATGCCGGAAGGTAATCTGAAAAAGTTCCATGAACGTAAGCTATGATAAATGCCCAAATGCAGTTCACAGCCTTTAGGCAGCTTATCTACCATATGTTGTGCCATCCAGATATTGCTAAAAGGAAGTTCGGGAAGTTTGGACTTCATAAATTTCACTTCTTCCAATAAAGCGTCCCTATATTCCGTATGGGAGGCCTTGACTGAGGCATATTTCTCAAAAAACATCTCTTCTGGCATCATGAACACCCTCCGAAGGTTTCCGAACGTATCCCGGAGCTTTCCATCCGGACTGACTCTCCATGTATGTGCGGCTTTTATTGTGAATGGATTGCCGGACACTTCGCCTATATGAATACAAAGATTAGCATTGGCTAAAGAAGAACGCCACTGCTTCTGCCCGCATACCAATTGGCTATGAACTTCGTATTTTCCTCTGTAACCACTGGTATGGTCGCAAAGCACCACAGCGTCGTATGTGGCACAGAACCTGTCTACAGCTATGGTCAACCGTTCGGAAAAATCTGCGTGCGCCCCAACGAATACCACCACGCGCCCGTCACGCGGTAACTCGGGCAGAGCCGGAGAAAAGGCAGTATGACGGTATATGGCGTTGACATGTGGTATCTCCTTCACACTGAAGTCATGGCTGTACGTCGTGTACATATTGATGTGAGCCGGGCCTCCGCCGTTCAGCTTTAGTGCAAGTATCGCCTTGTTCGCCTCTATCTCGCAGTAGCGCTCGTCCTCCTTGTCTTTCACCATCGGTATGGTGACGCTCTCCATTGCAATGTCATTAGGCAAGATGCGACGGTCTATCTGCTGGTCTATCAGGTGCCCCACCTTATGGTTGCCACGTGTCGAGGTAATGGCAAGCACGGGCAGCTTTCGATAATACGCTTCTGTAAGCCCCGGCATGTAATTGCGCGAAGCCGTAGCACCAGTGCAAGTGATAACTACAGGTTCTCCTGTTTCTGCCGCCATGCCACAGGCAAGATAAGCCGCACTACGCTCATCTACCGATGACCATACCTGAAACCAAGGGTCATTTTCTATGCTGACAACAAACGTCATGTTTGTGGTTCCAGGAGAAGCTATCACCCGGTGTATGCCATGCGCTTTAAGCAGGGCGATAACTATCTGAACATTGCGCTCAGACGTATAATAGAAGAAATTCTTTTTCATTTTAGAATAGAATGTAGAAATTTAATTTTCCCTAATAGGTAAAGAGTAATTATCGTAACCGATGTTATGCATACTGCTTCAATAAAACTTATAACGTCATTGAACAACATACCAGCCTGTACAAAAACAAACAATATGTATGGATGCATCAGATAGTAAAACAAAGTATCGCCGCCTACTTTTGCCAAAATGTTATTTTCCCAATTCCTCTTGAAACCGAACATAGCAAGCATAGCCACAGACAAAAACATGGAGTAACCCAAGTAAGCTATTCTTAGAACAAATACCTTATTGCTGCTGTACGGCAATATGATGACATCAAGCCAATGTGGGTTGAATGACACGACAGTCATTACTACCATAAATGCCAGACATAATGATAGTTTCCATGTTTTTGCGCATGGGGGGGGGTAAACTAACAACCTTATTATCAATAAATTGCAACATCTTGTATCCATAATAATGTCCCAACAGAAAGTATGGCATAAAACTGAAGAAACGATGCAAGCCAAATTCATTGCCTACAGGAACAAAACCTATTGCAAGGCAAGCTGCAACCGAGATACACATTACCCATTTGGGCTTACAGGATGATGGAATAGCCGACAACATCATCCGCCAATAGAAAAGACAAAGCAAATACCACATAGCAAAACATGGACTGACAATTTCTCTTAATGAATAGGTGTGCGGAACGAATATGTGCGAAAAAGCCAAGTCGACTATTTGGAATACCACGAATAGTCTCAATAGTTTCTTTGAGCTGTTCCATTGTTCCGAAAATGATTTCTTCCGAGAGAAAAGCCCCGACAAGAAAACAAAGAGCGGCATATGAAAAGCATAAATACCGTGAACTGCATGCAAAGTTAGAGCATCGTAACCTTGTGGTTGTCCTATAGGAACAAGCCCTTCAAGTAAAGGTATGTGCCCAAAAACCATAAGCACAATGAGGAACATCTTCATCGCGTCAAGTTTCCTGTCTCTTGAAACCATAAAGTCATACATTTGAGTTTTCTATTTCCACCTTGGATTTATCGTCTTTCCATTATTACACACTATCACTTGACCGGATATGCAATCTGATGCATTTGACAACAGGAAACAGGCTGTTTCTGCCACCTCTTCCGGCAAGTAAACACGTTCCGTAGCGTTTCCAGCCAAGAACAGGTTGCCATCCGCCTTGAATCCGGTCATGTCTGATGCAGTTATGCCGGGTGCAACAGCATTGACACGTACGCCTTTGTCAACAAAAAGACAGGCAAGTCCCTGCACCATGCTGTTGACGGCAGCCTTCGTAAAACCATAAGGACGGATATCAACAGTTTCCCCCGTTTCCGATGAGACAAACAAAACGTTGCCCTTCCGCTTTTCTTTCAAAAGCAGTCTGGTGAAACTTTGGGTGAGAAAGAAACCACCGCGCAAATTAGTTGCTATCTGCGCATCGAACGTATCTGGAGTAACATCAAAGAAAGCCGGCTCATGCAGTGATATTCCTGCATTGTTCACCAAACAGTCTGCGCCTCCTAATATTTCGTCAGCATCCTGTACGAACCGATTCAAAGCAGATGTGTCCTGCACGTCTAATGTAAGATAACTACATCCAATTTTGTCCGCAGTAGCTTTTAAGTCCGCCTCCTTGCGACCGGAAATCAGAACAGAAGCACCTTCCGAAATAAACTTGGCTGCCATGGCTGCCCCCAAGCCCTTACCACCACCGGTAACAATAATTTTCTTGCCCTTTAGACGTCCATTCGGTTGCAAATAGGAAATGTGGGCAGTAATATTTTTTGTCGGGACACCTTTTATTATGAACCTTGCCCCTCGTTTTAAATATTGTTTGAATGACATTTTATGTTTGTTATTTATTGAACCGCGACACAACACTTTGTATCTTGTTGGCTATTTTCCGACGCTCAGACTTTTGCAATCCCAACAGCCATATCGTCAATGCTGTGGAAAGCAAGGCGACAATACTGGTCAGGCAAACCCGAAAGAATCCCTCCTCTATATTGTAAATGACCAATAATGGCAATATAAACGAGATTGCCGAAACTATGGATATTCGCAACATCACATCCGTCAGGTATAACCGGACAGGAAATCTTAAAAGTCCTTTGGCGATATACAGGCGTACAAACACCAACAGGAAATAAATGGCAATAAATATCAGGTATGTAGCCTCTGGAGGAAAACCTAACTTAAAGGCTATCCATGTCAATGGAAATACAAGGCATCCCACTATTGTAACCCACAACTGGTAGCGTTTTATATTTCCCGTTGCCGATATGGCCGTCAACATGGAATTGCCTAACAGCATCATTAATGATCCGAACAGTGTCAAACGTAAAAAAGTCGGAGCGTATTCAGGCACTATTTTCAACCATAAACGAAGTATGTAATCAGCCTCGCAAACAATCGGCACCACAAACAAAAACAAAAGGAAATAGGAGAACCTTGCCCCACGGCATACCAGTTTGCACATATACTCCTTTTCACCTGATGCATACGACTTTGTTATTTGAGGATTGACAGCAATAGTGAAGTTATTGACAAACTGCATGACGGCATTCTGTACTTGAGTTGCCACTCCCCGTGCCGCATTCAACGTAACACCGAAAAAGATATTAATCAGCATATCTACACCTTGTACGTTCAACATATATGCGCCGTTGCCGAGAAAGCTCCATCCTGCAAAGCCTGTCATTTCTTTGATTAAAGACTTATCATACACAAACTGATAACGGCTTTCCTCAAAATGCCTCCTGCAATACAGACTGTAAGCCATCCTTATTATTAAAGCAACCATTACAAGTAAGCATGCGTATGTCGCCAACTTGTCGTAAGGTGAAACAAGCAGCATATAGACCACAGCCAATTTCAAGACAGCTTCCAAGATGCTGATATAAGCAAATGCCGACATCCTTTCATGGGCTATGATGCAGGCATTGAAAGGCACACTAATTAAATTGATGACAAATGACAGCAAGGCACATTGCAAAACCCAGTTGGCTGCCGTTATACGTTCTGCCGGAATGTTCATTTTCGTATTTAAAAACCATACGCCGAAAACCTCAGCCAACACAAGAATGATGAACGAAAGGCCAACCTGTATATTTACGCTAGTACTAAATATCCGTTTCAGCTTTTCAAAATTGCCATGCCCTAATTCGTAGGTAATGAAACGGCTTATGGAAGAGGACAAAGAACCGGATATGACGGAGAACATCATAACCACGCCACCCACCACATTATAAATACCGTAATCCGTCACCCCTAACGTATTCAATACGACACGACTGGTGTAGAGTGTGACGAGCATGATGAAGAAAGTACGGAAGTAAAGCAGCAATGCGTTCTTGGCTATGCGCTTGTTGTTTGCTGAAGCATCAGTCATAATCAGTTTAAATTATATACCCCACCAGAGATTCGCACTCTGCCTTGCGTCTTTTGAATAAGGATATGGCATTATCATTTTACTGTCTGAAAGTCAGATTGCTTACAGTCCTCGATGCAAATCCCCTTGCCTACTTGCACCTCGGCCTTCCCCGCTCGTCAACTACAAAAGCTGTATGTATTCGGGCTGCACCTCTACGGCAGCGGCAAGGAGACTGGGAAGTTCTACGAACAGACGCTTGACATGTGCCCCTTGGATTTTCTGCAAATTCCCTTCATATCCGTCCAGAGGACCGCCTACGATGCGCACTTTCCTACCTATCATATCGGAGGATATTTCTTCGGGCGTGTAATAACACGGATTTTCGGAGGACTCAACGGCATGGATGAAACGTTGCATGTCGCTTTCCCTGACCGTCATCGGGATTTTGTAGCCGCCGCGCAGGTAACGATATTGCACGGTATTGTATTTCTCGACTATAGGGTCAACTGCCAACCTCGTGCCATTCACAAAAAGCAGGTCCTGAATGAAGGGCACTTCCTCTCGGCAACGCTTCCCGTGCTTCACAGAAAGCTTCCACACCATAGGTGTGAATACCTCCATCCCCAAGTCCTTGAACAGCTTGTATGCCGGTTGTTTGGCGTTGCACCGCTTAAGATCGCGCATGACGAACCATAACGGACGGTCTTGTACAGGGGTATGGAAGTCGTTCATTTTTCAGGTATGGGCATCTTTTCTAATCCTGCAAGCTATCGTAATCCACACGGCAACAAGCAGTTACAAAAACCAAGCTATTGACTTCTATTAAGTCCATAAGATTGTTTCATCACCGTCACTACTCATAATAGCGTTTGTGTTGGTATTGAGTTTCATGACGTTTTTTGTCCGTCTCCTAATATGAGATGGATATTTTTTGTGAAACAGCTAAATACCAATATTTTACAAAGTTTTCATAAAAAGATTCCGTCAACAAATTGCTTAATCCGTTGCCGCTTCATGAAAAATAAGCGCAAATAAATTTGTCAAAACACTTGATGTTTAATTATTTTTACTACCTTTGCAGCAGAATATCCATCTCATATTAGGAGACGGACATTTTTCGAAATATTCGTTTGCGTTAAAGCCCCTCCAAAATCATACGGTTTACCTTGTCCACTTCGCTTGACTTTATCGAGTCGAGGTAGATTTGTGTGGTCGTTTCCGAATCGTGCCCGAGGCCTTCGCTTATGACTGCCAACGGTACGTCCCTGCCACGTGCGATGGTGGCCCAACTGTGGCGCGTATAATACATTGACAATGACAGTGGCAGTCTCGCCTGATTTGCTATGTCTTTCAGAAGCCTGTTGATTTTCCTCATCTGATTCTGGTACTGCCTGCGCTCGCTTCCGTCCTCACGGGTAATGATTGGCAGGAGATAACTCGTGCCGTTGGACTTGTATTTGTCTATGATGTCCTGCATCTGCTTGGTCCATTCTATCGTCATGAGCTGTCCCGTCTTCTTGCGGCGGTATGTCAGGCAGCCGTTGTTCAGGTCGGTCTTCTTCAGGTAAGCCATATCTATGAAGGACATTCCGCGCGTGCAGAAGCTAAACATGAACATGTCCCTCGCGAAATCCATACTTGGCTTTCGCGACAAGTCCAAGCCGTTGATTCTCTTGACTTCACTGAACGATAGGCTCCTTTTCACTGTCTTATCTATACCGCAGTAGACGTTCCTGAACGGATGGCGGTCGGGTGTCAACCCCTTTTCTACTGCCAACTTGTAGTTGGTACGCAGGATACGCATATAGAAAGAGGTGCTGTTGCGTGTCAGTCCGCACTTCCGCATCCATGCCTCGTAGAGTTCCATAAGCACGCCGTCCATCATGTCGAACGTCAGGTCAACACCCTTACGAAAGTGTGTGAAGCTGTTAAGCATCGAACGGTATGTCTCGGATGAGCGCACCTTGCCTATCTGTTTCTTATGGCTTATCTGTCCCCGGATGAAGTTAAACACGCTGTCCGTCGTGTCTATACCAGACGAGAATCGGGCGGCGAGTTCGTCAAGGCTTACCTTGACGGTTGCCTTTTCGCTTTCCTGCACCATCCGCTGTAGCCTGTTCAGTTCCCACTGCAGGGCAGATTCTACCGAAACAAGGTGGGCGTAACGCGGTGAGGACGGCGTGGGCAGGGCTATCCTCCCAGCCTCGCCGTCCCATTCCTCGGCGAAAATTTTATACTCGCTCGTTATCCTGCGCACCGCGCGTCCGTATATCAGTTGAAACACTATTGAGCCTTCCTTGCCCGGCGTTGTTGACGGCCTGAATTTTAGTTTTATAGATGTCATGGTCCAATGTTTTCTTGTTCTTTATATAAATGTCGACGACAAATGCCACATTATTATATATTGGGGCAGAGCCATATCCCAAACCACCCATAAATTCTGCGCCAAACGATTTTCCGTTCTAAGCCAAACGATTTTTCAACCTGCTGAGATCGATTTTCGGATGTACTGATTCCGTCTTACGCACTCTTTCATACTGATCCCCCACTCTACCTCCCACAAACAGTTTTTCACCCGAAAAAGGTTCGCTTCCTTCAGACCTCTTCTGTACCAACGTTTTAAGGTGAACTTTCTACCGTCCTATCCTTCACCGGGATTTCACCGGAAAACGGGTTGTCCGCATAAAACTGTTTTTAACAAATTTGCAGTTGCATTGGTTTTCAACACGTTACGGTGAAGGGCTTGACAAAGGCTTTTTCATGTCGTATATTTGCAAACGAGAAAACACCGAAAACACAAAGCCTATGGACTTCAAAAAGATTGCATGCACCGCCGTAAGACGGTGGAACGAAAAACGTATGGCAGGAAGGGCGAAGGACGTGCCCCGTGATGCTACGCCGCAGGCGGTAACCACTGTAGCCACAGCCAAAACCGACGCGGCCAAAACCGGAACCACTACGCCGAGGCCCACATCCGTTCCGCAGCACACGCCAAACGTCCTCAGGACGGCGGAAGCAAAGGCTGTTCAAAGCGAAACGCCTTCCCCGAAAGCCGCCAGCCTTGAATCCTCCCTCGGCGGCTTCCTCGCCGAACGATACGAGTTCCGCTTCAACATGCTCACCGAAGCCACGGAATTCCGCCACCTGTCTGATGAGGGAAACGGGACATTCCGGCCCGCCACGGAACGAGACCTGAACGCCATCTGCCTCGAAGCACACCGCCACGGCATCGACTGTTGGGACCGCGACGTGGCACGCATGGTGCATTCCGCAGACGTAAGGGAATACCATCCCTTCCGACAGTATTTCCAACGGCTTCCGGCATGGGACGGACGTGACCGCCTGCACGACCTGGCCGTCCGTGTGTCGGACAGTCCCCTGTGGATACAAGCCTTCCACCGGTGGATGCTCGGACTGGCCGCACAATGGGCCGGACTTTCCGACGGACTGCACGCACACAGCACCGCGCCCCTGCTCGTCAGCGACGAACAAGGACTCGGAA
>ENA-OWPB01000082-OWPB01000082.1-human-gut-metagenome-genome-assembly--contig:-NODE-82-length-118740-cov-5.263184_pt1 | contig 118740 bp, 119 predicted proteins | sample MGYA00248260_ERZ651838 | MGnify/ENA primary metagenome ERZ651838 (study PRJEB26924, sample SAMEA4378304) | human gut metagenome | biome: human gut; feature: human-associated habitat; material: faeces... | reverse complement strand
CCAACGAGAAAGGAGGTGAGAATGTGGAACCTAATAGCAGGGAGTTTTACAAACAGTGTGCTTTTCAGAAGTTTTGTACGGTTGAACACATCATCGGCAGTTTCCTTTCGCAGATGATGGATCAGCAGGATGGCGATGCCGTGCTTGTCCGCCAGCCGCTTCAGCACGGACAGGTCCTGGTAGTCATTGGCGTAGGTGGCATCGTGGACGGGGCGGACCATCTGCAGCGTATCGACGAGGACCAGAACAGTATCTGGGTGAGCTACGAGGAAGCCCTCCACCTGCTCCTCCAGCCCCTGGCCGATGGGAGCGCACTCCGTACAGAAATGGACGCTGTCCGGCGCGTCCTCTGTGATCTCGAAGAGGCGGTTCTGGATGCGAAGGACGGAGTCCTCCAGGCAGAGATAGAGGGTGGTGCCCTGCTTCACGCTCATTCCCCAGACCGGTTCTCCCTTGGCCACCGTCACCGCCAGCCACAGGGCCAGCCAGGACTTGCCCACCTTGGGTGAACCCGCCAGGATATGCAGACCCTGAGAGATCAGCGTGTCCACCACAAAATTGGGCGGCTCCAGCGGACGGTCCATCAGCGTCCTACCGTCCACCGTGACCAGAGGACGGTCCATTTTGTTGCTCATAGTCAGTACCTCCAATTCAAAATATCTGAATACAAAAATCTCCCACCTCGAAAGAAGTGGGAGTAGTATTCTTTTAGAGGAGCAGTGCCCACAGGACTTTTGAGCATCCCCTTGCCCCTCTGCTTGTATTGTGGTGGAAAAGATGGTATCCTGATAAAAAGCATGGACAGATTAAAAATCAAGTAGGACAAATTATTGCAGAGGAGGGGGCCAGCGGAAATGGAGGGGAGCATCATATTCTATACCTACGGCAGCACCTTGGAGCTGAACGGGCAGCAGTTTGAGGCAGGCAGGCTGACCGAAGATCTGCTGAATCTATCACCGGATGACTACCACCCTCTGCACGAACGGATGGTGCGCATCCGTACCCTTATGGACATCTACGAGTATGTCCGCAAGAGTGAACTTTGGTGGAAACTGAATGATGAGATGGAGCAGCTCTGTCAGGAACTTCGCCGATATACTGTGTTCCGCTTGCTACCGGACGATTGCTATGACGCTTTCTTTTCGGTGATACGGGAGATCACAGGACAGTTCAGCTTGTTTCCTCCCGAGGAGCACAGCCTTTCAGAGGATGATCAGACAAAACTTCTCAGCGCCTCAGCGGAAGAATTCTTCCAGAGCGATGATGGGGACAGCGATCCTGAAATCTCCTTGGGACTGCTGGATCTGTTTCGTCGCAGAGAGGGCAGCGAGGAAAAGGGCGAGTTGTTTTATTACGAGATGTTTCGCCTCCTGGGAGCGTGCGAAGATACCTGGAGTGCCTACAAGAAATACATCGACCGCTACATGATGTATCTTCACGACATCCGTGCCTTTGTTCCTACCATCCGGAATTTCATCAAGTTTATCCTCTCCACACTCACGACCAATGGGCCGGAAAGTTATGCGGCAGCGCTCTATGGTTTCTATAACGATGATCGCACCGCAGAGAAGCTGATCGTCAACCCCATCACTTACCACGGGGACTGCTACAGGAGACACGATGAATATATGCTCTCCTATGTCCCGCGGGAGCTGCCGGACGGCTCCATGGCCATCTGTCAGGAGCATGTGACGGACAGCTTACAGGCGCTGATGAAGGCAGACTATATGCTGGCCCTGAATAGCGGACACAACATCCGCCGCTGCATCATCTGCGGGAAATACTTCATGCTGAAGAGCGGCGTCCACGCTTTGTACTGCGAAGGGGCCTGTCCCCACGCTCCTGGCTACACCTGTCGGCAATTTGGCACGGTGGAAGTTCAAAAGGAACTGGCAAAGAACAACCCCAAGGTGAAGGCCAAGCTGACTGCCTTTTCCAGGATCACGAAGGATATGCAGCGGGGAGCTATCTCTCAGGAGGATGCCAGAAGAGCCAAGGATCATGTGCGAGACCGGCTCTACGATGCGCTGCGCAGCCCGGATATCTCTGTTGAGGAGTTTTCTGAACAAATATCTACTGCGCAAGTGTATGAATATTGCCGCATCACCAGAGTGAGCAAGCCCCGAGGGCGTCCACCGAAAGCAAAGGCGGGTGGGACCCATGACCAATGAGGAATTGGTCCGCCGATATTACGGCGGTGATGAGCGCGCGCTGGAGGAGTTGTACCGCAGGAATCTCGGGCTGATCCGGCGCATCGCCCGGGAGACTGCCAGAGAGTTCAACTGTCTGCATATGGACAGGGAAAGACCGGGAGAGTTGTCCGGCTATACGAAAACGATTCTGGAGGATCTTTGCGGCGAGGGTGCGTTGGAATTTCTGACACGGGTCCAGAGCAGAGAATACGATGAGAGCCGTGCTGTGCTTGCCACCTACCTGTACCCACATCTGAAAGGCCGGATGACCCGTTGGCTGGAGCAACATATCGGAAATCTTTCTCTGAGCAAGCACGAGATGGATGCTGTCCGGCAGGCACAAAGGCTATATCATTCAGGTCAGTTCAGCATCGAAGAGATCGCGGAGAAAATGGATGTCCTTCTGGAACAGGCTGTCAAGCACATCCGTTACAACACCCATTTTGTTGGTGTCAATGATCTTATCCCTGGGAGCTATGACGGTGATCCCTTTGAGCGGCTGATGCCTGGGAATCTCTCTGTTTCTGCGGAGCAGGTCGTGTATCGAAAAGTCTGCATTGAGCTGCTGCAGGAACTATTTGATGCTCTCCCGAAGAAGGACAGGGACATCCTCGGAAAATTCTACGGCGTATTCGGATTTGAAAAAACTTCGCTGAAGGAAATCGGCATGTACCACATGATGAAGGAGTCCGCCGTGGAAAAGGCAAAGGAGCGTGCTGTCACAAAGCTGAAAAAGGCCTATCCGGGTAGCAGGCTGCAGATCTGGAGGAATGTTCATCGTATGATACGCAGACCGATCCTGCCAGCGAAGGATGACAGAGCACTGCGGCGCAGCTTCACGACTTCGACCCTACGAAATCAGGAGTCTGGAAGATCGTAGTTTCGATACAGTCTGGTGAGAATTTTGCGCAGACAGGAGACCGCAACAGTCCCCTTTAGGACATGTTTAGGAAAAATCAAGAGTCATACTCGCTTTTTTATACGTTCCGTGCTACAATGCAGAAAAACACGAAAGGCCGGCAACTATGGCTACACATATTTTAGTCGTCGATGACGAGACTGCGATCGCAGATCTGGTGGAGGTCTATCTGAAAAACGAAGGCTTCACCATCCACAAATTCTATAACGCCTCCGACGCCTTGGCTTGTGTGCGGACGACACGCTTGGATCTGGCGGTGCTGGACGTGATGCTGCCGGACATGGACGGCTTTACCCTCTGCCAGCGCATCCGGGAGGACCACCTGTTCCCCATCATCATGCTCACCGCAAAGGTGGAGGATATGGACAAGATCATGGGGCTGACCTTGGGAGCGGACGACTACATCACCAAGCCCTTCAATCCTCTGGAACTGGTGGCCCGGGTCAAGACTCAGCTGCGCCGCTACACCCGGTACAACCCCAGGGAGGGGACAGTCCAGGAGGTCACCGAATACGACTTTCGAGGCCTTCAGATCTCCAAGGCCACTCACAAGTGCGTCCTGTTCGGCGAGGAACTGGCCCTGACGCCCTTGGAATTCTCCATTCTCTGGTATCTATGTGAGCACCAGGGGAATGTGGTGTCCAGCGAGGAACTGTTTGAACATGTTTGGGGCGAGGCGTTTATGGACAGCAACAACACCGTCATGAGTCACATCGCCCGGCTACGGGAAAAGATGCACGAGCCCAGCCGAAAGCCCAAATTCATCAAGACCGTTTGGGGGGTGGGGTACACCATTGAGTAAGAAAGGAAATACCCGCAGCCGCCGGAGATCTTTGCGCATCTGGGGCGGCTACCTGCTGGTCCTCATGGCTTGGGTGGTCGCAGTGATGGTCTTGGCATTCCTGGGCTTCATCATCTGCGCCAGCATCACCTGGCAGCCCTCGCCGCTCTACGACTTCCTGAATTGGGTTCGAGACTACATCGTTCTGGTCTGCATCGTCACAGTGCTGGCGGGCTGGGTGGTCATCAGCTTCTATTTTATCTCCAAGCCCATCAAGCAGCTGGACGTGGTGGCCAATGCGGCAGAGCAATTATCCCGCCCCAGTGAGGAGCCCATCCAGCTGCCGGATTCCCTGGAGGACATCTCCATCCAGCTGAATCTGGCCCGGGAGCAGGCTCTCCGGGACGCCCGGGCAGCCCGGGAGGCAGAACAGCGGAAAAACGACCTAATCGTCTATCTGGCCCACGACCTGAAAACGCCCCTGACCAGCGTCATCGGCTACCTGACCCTCCTGCGGGATGAGCCTCAGATCTCCCCGGAGATCCGGGCCAGGTACACCGGCATCGCCCTGGAGAAGGCGGAGCGGCTGGAGGACCTCATCAACGAGTTCTTCGACATCACCCGCTTCAACCTCTCTCGCCTGGAGCTGGAGCGGCAGAGCGTGGACCTGACGCGGATGCTGGAGCAGGTCGCCAGCGAATTCCGCCCCATTTTCGCAGAATCGGGGCTGTCATGCAGCCTGGATCTGCCGCCCAAGCTGCACTATTCCTGTGACCCGGATAAGCTGGCAAGGGTCTTTGATAATCTCCTGCGCAACGCGTCTTATTATAGCCTGCCGGACAGCACGGTGGAAATTGCCGGACGGATAGAGGCCGGGAAAATCGTACTCACCTTCTCCAATGCGGGAAAGAACATCCCCCAGGAGAAATTGGACCGGATTTTTGAACAGTTCTTCCGTCTGGACAGCTCCCGCGCCACCCGGACAGGTGGTGCGGGCCTTGGCTTAGCCATCGCCAAGGAGATCGTGGAGCTCCACGGCGGGACCATTCGGGCGGACAGCACCGAGGATCGGATCACCTTCACCATCTGTCTTCCGTCAGACCATTCAGAAGCGCCGTAAGAAAATCACAAGAATTTCGCAGAAAACTTGCAAGGCATCCGTTGGTAGATAGACAAGTATGAAACGCCTGGTTCTGGTACCATTTCAGTATCAGAACCAGGCGCTTTATTTTGATTAGGAGGTCTTATCCCATGAAAACCATTCTCGTTCTCTTCGGCGGATGCTCCACGGAGTACGAAGTTTCTCTCCATTCCGCCTATGCGGTGCTGTCCCACATGGACCCCGCCCGCTATACTCCTTTGGCTGTGGGCATCACACGGGAGGGGAAGTGGCTCTGCTATACCGGCGACCTCTCCCGGCTGGAGGACGGTACTTGGCAGCAGGCGGCAGACTGTATCCCCTGCACCCCACTGGTGGAACGGGAGGCCCACGCTTTACTACTGCTGGACGGCTCCGGCCGCCGTCTCCTTTTTGACGCGGTATTCCCAGTCCTCCACGGCAAGAACGGCGAGGACGGTACGGTACAGGGACTCTTTGAACTGGCCGGGGTCCCGGTCATCGGCTGCGGGACATTGTCCAGCGCCTTGTGCATGGACAAGGACCGGGCCCACCAGCTGGCGGCCCTGGCCGGCATCCGGGTCCCCCGGAGCCACGTCTTTCATTCCAGCGATGATTTCAGCCGGATCGCCCAGGCAGCGGAGGAACTGGGATACCCGGTGTTTGTCAAGCCGGTCCGGGCCGGTTCCTCCTTCGGTATCACCAAAGTCTCCGGGCCGGAAGAGCTGCCCGCCGCCATGGAGGAGGCCTTCCGCCACGACAGCGCCGTGATCCTGGAGGAGACGATCCCCGGCTTTGAGGTGGGCTGCGCGGTCATGGGCAACGAGGAACTGACCGTGGGTCTGGTGGACGAGATTGCGCTGTCGGAGGGCTTTTTCAACTATGAGGAGAAGTACACCTTAAAGACCTCCGCCATCCACTGTCCCGCCCGCATCCCGCCGGAGAAGGCGGCAGAGATCCAGGCAGCGGCAAAAACCATTTACCGTGCCCTGGACTGCCGGGTATTCGCCCGGGTGGATCTGTTCCTCACCCCGGATGGGGAGATCGTCTTCAATGAGGTCAACACCATCCCCGGCTTCACCGCCCACAGCCGCTACCCCAGCATGATGCAGGGCATCGGCATTTCCTTTGGGGAGCTGGTGACCCGCCTGATCGAGTTGGGGGTGGCGGGATGAGAACCGTGTCGATTCCCCGGGAGCAGATTTTTCAGGGGCCGCTGGTCCTGGTCAACCGGGCGCATCCCCTGCATGAAAAAGAGCGATCTGCGCTGACCTCGGTGGACCCGCACCACCCCGACATTCTTCTTGAAAGCCGGGCACGGCAGCTACTGTCTGCCTGTATCCAAAAGGCGGGGGGACAGCGGGAGATCGTGCCGGTGTCCGGCTGGCGGAGCCAGCAGGAACAGCAGCGGATCTGGGACGACTCCATGGCGGAGCATGGGGAGACATTTACCCGCCAGTATGTGGCCCTTCCAGGATGCAGTGAGCATCAGACCGGCCTCGCCATCGACCTGGGAAAGGCTGCCGGATACATCGACTTCATCCGGCCTGCCTTTCCCTATGACGGCGTCTGCGGAAGATTTAGGCGTCTGGCGGCCCGGTACGGCTTTATCGAACGCTACCAGCGGGGCAAGGAGGAAGTCACCGGGATCTCGGCTGAGCCGTGGCACTTCCGCTATGTGGGGGCGCCCCACGCCCAGCTGATGGAAACCAACGGGCTGTGTCTGGAGGAGTACCGGGACTTTTTGCGGCAGGGTCCCCGGAGCGTCGCTCTGGAAAACGGCCGCATGGCCCAGGTGTTCTATGTGCCCGCCGCCGGAGCCGTCACAGAGGTGGAAGTGCCGGAGGGCTGCTGCCAGATATCCGGCGACAATGTGGAGGGATTTATCCTGACATGGTGGGGGGATACCCATGAGAACGGCTAAGAAAACCGTCCCGACTTTGGACCTCTTTCGTCTGGCGGCAGTCCTGCTGGTGGTGATGAACCACACCTCGCCCCTGGCGGATGTGTCTGCCATGGCTGATTTCTGGCTTACCCGGGTACTGGCCCGGGTGGCAGTCCCATTCTTTCTGATGACCACTGGGTACTTTCTGAGCCGGAATCACTGGGCTGGTGTGGGGCGGCAGCTGAAAAAGCTCTGCCTGCTCTACGGCGTCTGCATCCTTTTGTATCTGCCAGTGAATCTCTATGCCGGCAGCTTCACCGGTCCGGCGGATGTTTTGCGGAAACTGCTGGTGGACGGCACCTTCTACCACCTGTGGTATTTCCCGGCGACCATTCTGGGCATCGTCATCGCCCGGTGGCTCAGCCGGCTGGGCCTGCGGGTGGCTCTGCCTGTGGCGGCGCTACTCTATCTCATCGGTCTGGGCGGGGACAGTTACTATGGACTGGTTTCCCAGATCCCGCTGCTTCGGACCCTTTACGACGGCATTTTTACACTGTGCGGCTATACCCGCAATGGCCTGTTCTTTGCGCCACTGTTCCTTCTGCTTGGGGCCGCCGGAAGGCGGTGGAACCAAAAGCTGTCTCTGGCGGGCTTCTTCCTCTCTCTGGCAGCCATGAGCGCCGAGGGGCTGTGGCTCCATCGCATGGATGTCCAGCGCCACGACAGCATGTACCTCGCCCTCCCCCTGTGCATAGTATGCCTTTTTTCTCTGCTGCTGGGCGGAAACAAGGGCGAGTCCAGGAAAGTCCGGGAATTTTCCACAGCCATGTATGTGCTCCATCCCCTCTGCATCGTACTGGTCCGGGGAGCGGCAAAGCTACTGGGACTGGGAGAAATGCTCATTGAAAACAGTGTTCTCCATTTTATTGTGGTGCTGGCGCTCAGTGCGCTGCTCTCCGCCCCTTGCCTGCTGAGGCTTCAAAAGAAGCCCAGCCCCACCGCTCGGGCCTGGCGGGAGGTGGATCTGGCGGCCCTTGGGCACAACGCCCAGGTGCTGCGGAACACATTGGCCCCGGGGACAGAGCTGATGGCGGTGGTAAAGGCGGAGGCCTACGGTCACGGCGGGGCAGTGACCGCCCGCACCTTACAGCGAGCGGGCGTCCGGGCCTTTGCCGTGGCCTGCCTGGCCGAGGGGATTGCTCTGCGAAAGGCGGGCATCCGGGGGACGATCTTGATCTTAGGTTATACCTCCCCGGAGGAAGCTCCGCTCTTGACACGATGGCATCTGACCCAGACGGTGGCGGATATTGACCACGGGCGGGCCTTGGCAGCCAGAGGGCGGCGTGTCCATGTCCATCTGGCCCTGGACACGGGGATGCACCGGCTGGGCATCCTGGCGGAAAACCGGAAGGAGATCCTGGAGGCATTCCGGCTTCCAAACCTGGTAGTGGACGGTGTCTTTTCTCATCTATATGTCTCGGACAGCCTGGAAGCCGAAGATGTTGCCTACACCCAGGAGCAGCTGACCTTGTTCTATGATACGGTGGCCTGGCTCCGAACTGCCGGATATGATCCCGGCAAAGTTCATATCCAGTCCAGCTATGGACTTTGGAACCTCCCAGCTCAGCCCTGTGACTATGTCCGGGCTGGAATCGCACTCTATGGAGTTCGAAGCGATGATGCGCCTGTTCAGCGAAGCCTTGACCTGCGGCCGGTTCTGTCTCTCCGGGCCAGAGTGGCCAGTATCCGCACTGTGCAAGCCGGAGAGAGCGCCGGGTACGGGCGGGTCTTTCAGGCAGAGCAAGAAACCAAACTGGCGGTGGTCACCATCGGCTACGCGGACGGTCTGCCCCGGGATCTGCCTCAGCGGGGCGGCCAGGTGCTGATTCAGGGCCGGCGTTGTCCTATGGTGGGGCGGATGTGCATGGACCAGTTGCTGGTGGACGTCAGCGATCTTTCGGAGGTCGCTCCTGACGATACAGTGACTATTATCGGCCGGGATGGCGGTCAGGTGATTCGGGCAGAGGAACTGGCTGCATGCTGTGGGACGATTACCAACGAACTGCTCTCCCGGTTAGGCATGCGGTTACCCATTGTTTCTGGTTAAAGAGCGGTAGGGAATTTTACAAAGATTCCGGTTCGGATTTCAACATGAATATACCTTTAAACAGGAATAGCCACCAACCACGATGAAATGGTTGATGGCTATTCCCGTTTGGTCGACACCAAGAGATTCTCTCAATCGGTTTAATCTGGTGTTTTCAAGATGTCCTTATGAGGAGTCGCCCTTATCGTCCTCCTTTTCAATTCAGTTTATGCTGTCCTGGACCGCTTCTTCAAACCGCACGGTGAGATTCGGATTTTCCTCCGCGCTGTCATCGAGCACGCGGCGGAAGGCGTTGGCGCGGCGACCGAGCAGCTCGTCAAGCGCCGAAGTGCCGCGGACGATCAGCTCCGTCGGCTCATGCAAGTCCGTCAGGCAGTCGTGCAGGGCATCGAGATTGCCGCTGTACCACGCGGGAAAACGCAGCCCCTCCGCGAGCGCGCGGTGTAGGTCTTCGACACTTTCACAGGCGGAGACGTCTAATACAAAGCGCATGGTGCTCACTCCTCCCCGTACAGCAGTTCAAAGGACTTGTAGTGGTCTTCGGTGTAGTAAATGAGGCCGTCGTTTGAGAAGACGATGCGTTTGGCCCCGCGCGAATCCGCGCCCAGCGTGTCGATGTCGCATTCGGTGTAGGTGCGTCCGTCCGCCTCGGGCAAGAGACCTTCGTAGTTGCCGAACCGGCTGCCGCCAATGCACTTGCCCGGCGCGTAGGGATCGAGCGACTCGCCCGGCCAGCCGAGGGCCTGGGCATCTTTCTTGGTGATGAAGTTGTCCGGTAAATGTCCGTAGGTGTGGATATAGAGCGCGACGTCGTCCTTGGTCGTGTAGGAGCCGTCCTCGTCGATCTGCGCTGTTTCGTCCGGCATGCCGGCGTCTTCAGACGGTGCGTTCTGCGCAGCCTGCCGCTCCTGCTGCGGCAGGCTGGAATCGTCCTGCACCGGCGCATCCGCGCCACAGCCGACGAGCGAGAAGAGCATCACGAGCGCGAGCAGCCATGCGGTCAGTTGCTTCTTCATTGGGAATCCTCCTGTGGTGATTTTCTCCATCATAGCACGGCTGCGAGCAAAAATCCAGCACGCGCGGCGGTTGACTTTGCGCGCCGTTGTGCGTACGATAGGGGAAACGACCGGCAAGTCGGAATGGATCAAAAAGCAAAGGAGATAGAAACAATGACGATTGAAGAGCGCGCCGAGCTGGCGGTGGAAACATTTGCCGCGGGAAAGGGCAACTGCACCCAGTCGGTGCTGTGCGCGTGGGAGGATAAAATTCCCGTCGACCACGATACGTTGATGAAGCTCGGCGCGGGTTACGGCGCGGGCATGGGCTGCATGCAGGCCACCTGCGGCGCGCTGATCGGCGCGGTGATGGCCGCGGGCAGCGTGACGGACGGCAAGGGCACGCCGCGCACGGCCCGCAGCATCCTTACGAGCTTTCAGGAAAAGAGCGGCGCGACGATCTGCAAGGACTTAAAGGGCGTGGAGACCGGCAAGGTCCTCTGTCCCTGCGCGCAGTGCGTTCGCAACGCCGTCCTCGCCGCAGGAGAGATGCTGGGGGAGTAAAGGGAGAAAAGCCCAGTTCGCTGAGAACGCTGAGTAAAAAATAAAACCACCATCGAAAGATGGTGGTTTTATTTGGCGCAGCAGGAGAGATTCGAACTCTCGGTACGCTTTTGGCGTACACACGATTTCCAGTCGTGCTCGTTATGACCGCTTCGATACTGCTGCGTATCGGTGCGCTCGACAGCAAAAATGATTATACCAAAAATCACAGCAAAGTCAAGCACAAATTCGAAAAATGCGCGATTTTCTGAACGGCGCCTTCACTTGCAATTTTTGCCGCCATCTTTTATACTGACAAAAAGACCCTTTGGGGAGGGAGTATCATGAGCAGTAGCATCTATCGCGCCGTGAACACGACGCTCATTTATATCGAATGCGGCGGCGAATACCTGATGCTGCACCGCACGAAAAAGGAGAACGACTGCAATCGCGACAAGTGGATCGGCATCGGCGGCAAGTTTGAAGAGGGCGAGAGCCCGGAGGAGTGCGCTCTGCGCGAAACGAAGGAGGAGACCGGCCTCGCCCTGACCTCTTACCGCTATCGCGGCATCGTGACATTCGTGTCGGACAAGTGGGAGAGCGAGTACATGCACCTTTTCACTGCCGACGGCTTTGAGGGAACGCTCAAGGACTGCGATGAGGGTGAGCTTGCGTGGATCAAAAAGAAAGATCTGCTGGCGCTGCCCGCGTGGGAGGGCGACAAGATCTTTTTGCGCCTGCTCGACGAAAACGTACCGTTTTTCTCGCTCAAGCTGCGTTACGAGGGTGAAACGCTCGCGGAGGCGAAGCTCAACGGGAAAGCGTTGGAGGTGCGGCATGGATAAGCTGCTCGTGTCGGCCTGCCTTCTCGGCACGCCCTGCCGCTACGACGGAAAAAGTAAAGCGGACGCGCGCGTGCAGGCGTTGGTGGGAAAATATGAAATTGTTCCTGTCTGCCCCGAACAGCTCGGCGGTCTCACGACGCCGCGTGTGCCCAGTGAACGGCGGGGCGAGCGTGTCGTCACAGCGGGTGGCCGCGATGTGACAGAGGCGTACCGCCGCGGTGCGGAGGCAGCTCTCGCGCTGTGCCAGCAAAACGGCTGCGAGGCTGCCGTGCTCAAGGAAAAGAGCCCGAGCTGCGGCTGCGGGCAGATTTACGACGGAACTTTTTCCCACCGCCTGACCGAGGGCGACGGCGTGACAGCGGAGGCGCTCAAGGCACACGGTATCACTATATATGGCGAGAGCGATGTGGAGAAGCTGTAAACGCTGACGATATGGCCTGATATTTTATGCAGTTTACCGACAAAATTTTAGTTGTCTTTGAAAAGTGCAGCCGTTATACTATATAACCAGCATTGGACAGATATCATACGTGTATTGAATATGACCGGCGGATGACCGGCGGTCATCATAATAAAAAAGGAGGAGCACAACATGAAATTTTCCAGCAAAGTTGAAAAATGCGGCCTGTCTCCGATGCGCAAGTTCCACCCGTACGCGGTGGCGGCAAAGGCACGCGGCGTCAACATCTATCACCTCAACATCGGCCAGCCCGACGTACAGACTCCTCCCGCGTTTTTCGAGGCAGTCCGTCACTTCGAGCAGCCGGTGCTGGCCTACGCGCCCTCGCCCGGCATCCCCGAGCTGATCGACGCGATTCAGAACTACTACGACAAGCTCGACATGCACTTCGACAAGAGCGAGATCTACGTCACCGCCGGCGGCAGCGAAGCGCTTCAGATCGCGCTGCAGTGCATTCTTGACGACGGCGACGAAATTCTCATTCCCGAGCCGTTCTACCCGAACTACAACACGATGACCCGCACCTGCGGTGCATCGATTCGCCCGATCCCGACCTGCCCGGAGGAGGGGTATCGCTACGCTGAGCGCGAGAAGATCGAATCTCTCATCAACGAGCACACGCGCGCCATCATGGTCACGAATCCCGGCAACCCGACCGGCGTTGTGCTGAGCCACGAGGAGATGGAGATGCTCGTCGATGTCGCACAGAAGCATGATCTGTTCCTCATCGGCGACGAGGCGTACCGCGAATTCGTCTACGGCGGGGAGAAGCTCCAGTCGTTTGGCGAGTTTGCCGACAGGGCGGGTGACAACATCATCGTCATCGACACGGTCTCCAAGCGCTTTTCCGCCTGCGGCGCGCGTATCGGCTGCCTGATCTCCAAGAATAAGGAGTTCATGAACCACGCGATGAAATACTGCCAAGCAAGACTTTCGGTCGCGACGCTCGACCAGATCGCGTCTGCCGCGCTCTACACCGTCGGCCCCGAGTATTTTGCCGCCGTGCGCGACGAGTATAAGAAGCGCCGCGACACGCTCTGCCGCAAGCTCGGCGAGATCCCCGGCGTGGTGTTCGACGTGCCGGGTGGTGCGTTCTACGTGATGGCCGCGCTGCCGGTCGACGATGCCGACAAGTTCCAGCAATGGCTGCTCGAGGAATTCAGCGACAACGGCGAGACCGTGATGATGGCCCCGGGAGGCTCGATGTACGCGACGCCCGGGAAGGGCAAAAATGAAGTCCGCATGGCTTACGTCATCGAAAGCGACAAGCTCGAGCGCGCCATGGAAATTCTCAAGAAGGCCATCGAGGCCTATAATGCCAGATAAAAAGGAGAAAATACCTATGATCCGTCATATCGTAATGTGGAAGTTCCGCGAGGGCACTGAGGAAAAAGCCAACGAGTTTCTGACGAAGCTCGCCGCGCTCGACGGTGTGATCCCGCAGCTCAAAAAGAGCGAGGTCGCGCGCAACATCGGCAAGGACAACTACGACGCCGTGCTCGTCTCCGAGTTTGAGACGATGGATGACCTGAACGCCTACAAGGTCGATCCCCGCCATGTCGCCGTGAGCGATATCTGCAAGTCCATCCGCGCCGACCGCGTGGCCGTAGACTACGAAATGTAAACTCAAAAAGAGGGAGCACTGCATTTGCAGTGCTCCCTCTTTTTGCTGTTCAGGCCCACAGGCCGCAATTGCCGAGAGCGGCCTTGACAGACGCTCCGCCCCACTCATTGTAGCAGATCTTCAGCTCCAGCACGCCGGTGAGATCCACATAGAAGTCGACCGGACGAATGCCGCCTGACATTTTGGCTGAATACAGTAGTTCGCCGTCACCATAAATTTTCAGTTCCTTTTCCGACTTGTCGTCCCTGTAACGGTAAGACTGGAAAAACGTTCCGCTCAGTGCGCTGTACTGTCCGTTAAGCTGATACACCGTGTCTCCGGTGCTGGCATAGCCGTATCCTGCGACCTTTTGATAGAGCACATGCTCATATGCAGTCCCTAGGTTATCGGAGATGTCACGCGAATATTTCTCCAGCGCATGATTAGTCGAAGAGAAGTAATCAAATTCGTCCAGCCAGACGGCGGGCTTGTCGCTCTTATGCTGGCCGATATAGACTGAACTGGTCTTTGCTTCCCACTGCACCGCCTTGCCGACCGCCTCGCCAACAGCGCGCACGGGAAGATAGGTCGTTCCGTTGTAAATAAATACTTCGACCGGATTTCCGTTGGCGTCTCTGGCGTCAAGCCTTGCGTCATCAACGTAAATGTCCACACCGGAATAGACTGTGATCGTCCGTTTTTGCAGTTTTCCTGCCGCGAATACGCCGCCGGTAAAAAATACTGCGCACAGCAGCAGACACAGCGCCATGCGAAGGAAGCGCTTGAATTTGATGTTCATATTTCTTCTCCTTTTCCGCCTGAATCAGGCAATCATGATACCGGTGAGATCAACTCCCGGCTGAAATACAGGCTCCCGTTCATGATCTCCAGCTTGATATTTTCATCATAAACGCCTACCCAATAGGGCACAGTTACGGAATATTCCGGCCAATCAAATGACAGCTGCTTTTCTTCAAAGGAAGCCTCAAGACGATCAGTGGAGTAGGGCCTGTTATAGTAGGTAAAATTCCGCATGTAATATTGACCCGAATCCTTCTCAATATCAAAAGTGTAGTGCTGCTTGCCATTGATATAGAAATCATAGTGACCCGTTATGTCGAGCGTTACGACCACCTCTCCGCTCGTTGCATACTCGTTGGATTCCTTTCGGAACCATTGCATTGAACGGTCATTCCATTCAGCGGTCGTTCGATACACCCGAAAAAACTGAAAGCCGCCGTAGTCTGTTGTCAGAAGATAGCTGACCTCGCATTCTCCGTTTTCAAGATCCGCTGTACAGTACCAGTCGCTGACGTCGTAGGTCAGCCAGCTTTCAAATTCCTTTTGCCAGTAAAGCCCCTCGAGATCAACAAGGTCTTTCATCTCCTCTTCCGACATCCCGTTTTGCAGTTCCGTCTCATAATACGTCATTTCACGCCCGGTGCCGACCCAACTGTTCTCAAACCGCTCAAAGGTTATGACCCAGTTGGCCGTCTGTACGGCGTAGCGGTTGCTCGCCTTTACCGTACAGCTTACGATGAATTCCTTGTCATTATTTCCCTGTTCTTGAGAAATATCCTTGATCTCATCCACAGACGCATCACTTTCGTTGTAGTAAGAGCTTTCCAGATAGCTGCGGATGCTTTCGCTGTCCACTTTGTTTCCGCAGCCGGTCAGACTGAGCAAAAGCAGCATTGCCCCTAATAGCCAGGTCAGTTTCCTCATGAAGATATTCCTCCATCTCTTGAGTTTGAGACGCTGATCCGTCCTTCTGATTTCATTTTACATCATAAGTGATGTATCGTCAATACACTATTTCTGATGTATGGAATAATACTCCCCATCCAAAACTACGAGGGGGAGAGGCAAAATGAAGGCCTATTGGGATATTCTGCGCGAGCTGAGAGAGGATCATGATCTGACACAGGCGCAGGTTGCCGCTGTCATCGGAACAACGCAGCAGGTTTATTACCGCTACGAAAAAGGGATCAACGAGCTGCCGCTGCATCACCTGCAAACATTATGCGCTTATTACAATGTCAGCGCTGACTATATTCTTGGCCTGCCGAAGGGACTGCGCTGGCCGCGCTGAAGGCCTCTTTTTTTGCGCCGCAACCGCTGGTTGCTAACTTTTCAACCCCGCTTGGTGGACTTTTTGCGCGCCTTTTGATAAGCTGAACGCAGAAAATCTGCAAAGGAGAACCCCATCACATGACACTTGGAGAGAACATCGTGCGCCTGCGCACACAGAAAAACTGGTCGCAGGGCGACCTTGCCGACGCGCTGGACATCTCGCGCCAGAGCGTATCCAAATGGGAGACCGACGCCTCCATCCCCGAGCTTGACAAGCTATTAAAGCTCTCCGAGCTCTTCGGTGTGACGCTTGACGAGCTGGTGCGCGGCGAGGACGCGCCGAAGGCGGAAACAGCCGCGCCCGCGGCACAGGCAGTACCCGCCTCTTTCACGCCGCAGACTTCGTCCGAGCAGGAAAAGCGTCACACCATTGCGGGTACGATTTTAATGTGTGTCGGCGCGGTTCTTCTGCTCACCTGCCTGATACTCGCCGGCGATCTGCTGGCGGGGCTGATTTACGGACTGCCGTTTTTCCTCTGCGGCATCATCTGCTTTACGGTGAAGCATCGCACGGGCCTGTGGTGCGGCTGGGCGGCCTATCTCTGTATTGATCTCTACCTCCGCTTTGCGACCGGCCTTTCGTGGACGACTGTCTTTATGACGCACCTCTGGACGGCGCAGATGAACTATGCGCGCCTTGCCATCTCGTGGGTGCAGCTCCTCGGCATGCTTGTGATGATCGTCTGCACGGCGCGCTCCTACCGAACGCTCAGGCTGCCCGCGACGAAAAAAGAGGGCACATGGCTCATTGCCGGTTGGCTCGCGACGCTCGTTGTGCTGCCGCTTCTGATGAGCTACGGCGTTATGCCGCTGCTGCTCGACGATCTCGGCAATTACAGCAACATTTCGCCGTACTTCCTTCTGAATGTCGTCTACAGCTACGCGCGCCTTGCGCTCATCAATGTTCTTCTGGTGCGTTCACTCGCCGTATGGCGCTTGAGACGGGAAGAGAAGAAAGCAAAGAACTGAATCGAAATGAGAAAAAGCGGACCGCAATGCGGCCCGCTTTTTTGATGCAAATATGCATTACTTCTTGCTCTTCTCCAGCGCGGCAAGCTTGAGGCAGCAGCAGAAGACGGCCATCGCCTGCTCAAGCTCCTCGACCGGCGGCAGCGACGGGGCGACGCGGATGTTGCTGTCAAGAGGGTCGTGTCCATACGGATAGGTCGCGCCCGCGCTCGTCATCACAACGCCCGCTTCCTTGCAGAGTGCAAGCGTGCGCTTGGCAAGGCTGGGGGCCGTGTTCACGGAGACAAAGTAGCCGCCCTTGGGCGTGTGCCAGCTCGCAATGCCGAGCGGCTTGATCTCGCGCTCGAGCGTTTCGACGACCATGTCGAACTTCGGCTTTAAGATCTTGGCGTGCTCCTTCATTAGCGCGAGCGTGTGCTCCTTGTTTTGCAGGAACTTTACGTGGCGCAGCTGGTTCATCTTGTCGAAGCTGATGGCCTGAATGCCGATGAGCTTGCACATGTAATCCATGTTGGCCTCGCTGCACGCAAAGCACGCAATGCCCGCGCCGGGGAGTGTCACCTTGCTCGTGGAAGCGAACTCGAAAACCATGTCGGCGTTGCCGTACTTCTCGCACTCGCTCAGAATATCCTTGAACGGGACGAACTCGCCGTCGAACTCGTGGATGCAGTAGGCGTTGTCCCACATCAGCAGGAAGTCCGGCGCGGCAGGCTTCATCTTTGCGATGCGCTCGATGGTCTTGTCGGAGTAGATGATGCCGTCGGGGTTCGAGTACTTCGGCACGTTCCACATGCCCTTGACGCTCGGGTCCTTGATGAGGTTTTCGACAATGTCCATGTCGGGGCCGTTTTCGGTCATCGGGATGGTGATGAGCTCAAAGCCGAAGTTCTCGGTCACCTTGAAGTGGCGGTCATAGCCCGGCGCGGGGCAGAGCCATTTGACGCTCTCTTCCTTGCACCACGGCTTTTCGCTGTGCAGCAGGCCGTGGGTGTAGGCCTTGGAGACCGTGTCGTACATGAGCTGGAGGCTCGAATTGCCGCCGGCGAAGACCTGAGAGGTCTTGCAGCCGAGGATATCGGCGAACAGCTTACGCGCGCTCTCAAGACCCTTGAGCTCGCCGTAGTTGCGGGCGTCCACGCCGCTGTCCACGCACTCCTCGGCGCTTGTCAGCGCGGTCAGGATGCCGCTGACAAGGTCGAGCTGCTGCTTGCTCGGCTTGCCGCGCGCCATGTTGAGTTTGAGGCCCTTGGCCTTCCAGCTCTCGTATTCGGCGGACACCTTGTCGTATTCCTGCTGCCACTCGGCAGCGGAAAGAGCCATATAATCCATGATGATTCTCCTTTACAGGTAATTTATCCGATTAAAGTAACTGCATTATAGCACAGGGAAAAATCAGACGCAAGTGTCCACATATAACAATCATTTGTTTTGCCCGCAGCAACAAGTTGACTCATTGAACAGATTGTACCGCCCCTCGCCGCAATAGAGAGGGGCGCTGCTTTTTGGCGAAAGCGGGAAAGAAAACGCGTCAGCACTAAACATAGTGCTGACAGTGCGTCCAAATCAGGCAAAAAGTAAGGCCGCGGAAAGCGATATGCTTTCCGCGGCCTTGATCGTTTTTATAGAATTGGTCTTGTCACAGCTCGGTAAAGGTGCGAATTTCGTCGAGCTGGGCGTAACGCCGCGCGTGTGTTGTGCTCACCTTTCCGGCGCAGACGGGGCAGCCGCACTGCTGCGCGCCGGTGCGCGGATAGATGACGGATTTCCACACGTGTCCCATGGAGCACTGCCACCAGACCTTATTATTGCTGCCGGGCGTGACCATCTCCGGTGTCAGCGCGCCGTTGAGCGACGGGTGCCACTGTGCGGCAACGCCGGGACAGAGCGTTTCCAAATCGTTGAAGCCTTTGAGCACCTTGCGTCCCGCGCAATAGGGACATCCGGTCTTGCGCTGCGTGCACGACGAGACCGTGGCGCGGTAGGAATGCCCCAGCTCGCAGCGCCACCAAGCGGGACGGTTGGAACTGACGGCGACATCGCTGGGCTTCAGGCACCCGTTTTTGCGCTTATCCCACTGTGCGGCGATCTCGGGCTGGAGGTGGGCAAGGTCATTTTCGCCCGTGACGATCGTCTTGCCCGCGCACACGGGACATCCGTGCCCCCACGCCGTGCGTGAGGCGACGGGCGACTGCCACGAGTGCCCCTCCGGACAGCGCCATCAGATGAGGATCTTCGAGCCCGTGGAGACGTCGCGCGGCGAAAGCGGGCCGTTTTTCTCGCGGTCCCACTGCGCGGCGACATCGGGATAGAGTGTGCCAAGATCGTTGAAGCCGGGCAGGACCTTTCGCCCTGCGCAGTACGGACAGCCGCTCCCCTCGGAGCGCACATGCACCGTCGTCTGCCACGAATGGCCGTTTTCACACGTCCACCGGACTTTTTTCTTGCTGCCGTAGGAAACGGTGTCCGGCGTGAGCGGAAAATTGCGCGATTCGTCCCATTGTTTCAGTAAGTTTGTCCTTTCATGCAGCATGCAGAACTCATAAAATGTTTGTCGCATGTTCATCCCCCCTCTTTTCGGCAAAAAAGGTTTCCCGCCTGTACCTTGCTTTCAGAGAGGGCCGGGCGGTGCAGGAAGGGCGATGCCCTTCCGAATGATTTGCAACCGGCTGTCATAACCGCACATGGCGGCCTTAGCCCCCTCTGGCTTTGCGTCCCTGCTTTTCAGCAGGTTTGCCAAACATTGCTTGATTTGCTTGTCAGATCAGTACAGGCGCTTTCGCGCCGGAAACGGGGAAGAAAAAACTTCCGCTTTGACAGAATCAATGAAAAGAACTCAGCTGATCCTGTCGTATCTGTATTCTATCGCGTACTTTCCGTAGAAACAAGGCAGGTGACAAGACAGAATTCGGAAAAGTGATATAAAATTTGGAAAAATCTGAAAGAAATTAACGAAATATTGGCGTTTTCATGCTGATTCTCTATGTTTTTGACGCGATGAGGAGGATAGAAACCGCGCGCGGCGATGCGACCGCAACCGCGCTTTCTTGACATCTTCCGCCGTTTCGGTATGATAGAACCATCCCGTTTTTTGGAGGCAACTATGCATTCAGTGACAACTAAGAAGGCCGCGCTCGCGGCGCTTCTCGTTCTGGCGGCGCTCCTTTCCATCTTCGCGGTAGGGAAGAGAGCGTCCGACCCCGCGTACCATCAAGCGTCCATCGACGCGCTCGAGGAAAAGCAGGAGACGGTGCTTGAGCTGACGGCGGCGTCGACCGCCGCGTCCGCGGCCATCACGCTCCTGCCGGGCGACACCGCGACGCCCATCGCCGAAAAGCTCGCCGACCTGAGCGGCTATTTCCTCATCGTGCTCTGTGCCATCTTTCTGGAAAAGTATCTGCTGACGATCACATCCTACGTGTCGTTCACGATCCTGATCCCCGCAGCCTGCGCGCTTGGCATCGCTGCGCTCTTTTCCGAAAAGCTGCGCGCCGCGCTGGGGAAGCTCGCGTGGCATTTGCTGCTCTTCGCGCTCGCCATCGCGTTTGCCATTCCCGCGGGTGTCAAAGTCTCGAGCATGATCGAGGACACATACTGCGCCTCGATCGAAGAGACCATCGCAAACGCCGAGCAGACGACCGAGGATATCCAGTCCGCCACCTCGGGCGAGGCGGACGAGAGCGAAAAAAGCGGCCTTTCCGGCCTCTTTTCCAAGGTGACTGAGGGCATCACCGGAGCGGCGACCGCCGCGGTCGAGCAGCTCAAAACGGTCCTGAACCGCTTTATCGAGGCCCTCGCCGTCATGCTCGTCACATCGTGCCTGATCCCAATTTTAGTGCTGCTGTTTTTTGCCTGGCTCGTCAAGCTGATGCTCGGCATCGAACTGCCGCCGCTGCGTGTAAAGCTTGGTGACGGCAAGGCGCACAGCACGAGCGGCGCGCCGCGGATATGACCACATGGCCATCGTAAAAAATATACGATGACTTAAAAGTGCGGCGAGCGCAGCGATGCCGCTTTGGGGGACAGCAAGGTTGGCAAAATCTAGCGACGGCAGGGGATTCTACCAAGACTGCATTCAGATCAGGGAGCGATAGCGAAGATAGAAAAAAGTCAAATCGTTTAGAACCATCACCCGGCAGGTACCCGATTCCGCAGGCTGAGCAGCTCTTCAAGCCTCAAAACCGCAATGTCGGGGGGCGAGAGGGTTCCCCCTCATCCTTCCCTTGGGATTCAAAAGGGGACATTCTCTTCGAGAAGAGAATGTCCCCTTTATTCGCTCTCCCCTGCGGGTTAGCAGGAGAAAACTCCGCAGCGCTGCACGCGCTGCTGATTTACCTTACCTCCGCAAATCGCGTCGTCAGAACGACACGACTTCCTGCGCGGGCTTCGACGTGGTGGTGATGCGCTCGACGTACAGCACGGGGCCCTCGCCCTCGTAGGCGTCGAGGTGCTCCTTTTTGACCGTGGCAGTGATATCGACCCAGTCGCGATTCTTGTAGGCCTTCAGGCTGTCGCCCTTGGCGACGATGCCGACGAACTGAATGTCGTTTTCGCAGCAGGTCATCACGAAGCGGCCGGGGCAGTGGATGCCCGGAAACTTCTTCGAGTGGCACATGATGAGCTTCATGTGGACCTTTTTGCCATCCCAGCGGTCGGGATGGTCCATCGCGTCGACGTACCACACGCCGTAGTCGTCGTCGGGAATATCGATAAGGTCGGGCGTCATGTCGAACGGGCACTCGTCGCCGGTCAGGTAGTCCTCGCTGTTGCCGTCGTTGTCCTCAAGGTAGATGTCCGCGCGGCGGTTGACCATGCGCAGATTGCGCGCGCGCAGGCTCTCTTTGAGCTTGTCGTCGCAGCGGTTGAAGACGATCATGTCCGCGTTCGTGATCTTTTCCATCATGAGCTGACCCATGTTCTTGACGAACAGCTCGAACGTCGGCGCCTGCACGAACGTCATGATCTGATAGAGCACCCAGTTGGCGGGCAGCACCTCGCGGTAGAGCTTTTCCATCTGCCACATGCCGTTGTACTCAATGAGCACCTGCTTGGGGCGGTGCTTCTTTTCAAGCTCCTTGCAGAAAGCGAGCGTCAGCTCCTCTTCGTCGTCTACCGTGACGACGGTGACGTTGTCGAGCGCCTTCTTCTCGTATTCTTCGTCGCCCTCTTCGCAGCAGATCAGAAGCGTCCTGTCCTCGCGGGCGAAGCCGTCCTCTAAAATGCCGTTGATAAAGCTCGTTTTGCCGGAATCGAGGAATCCGGCGACCAGATAAACAGGAATATCCATGAATTACACTCCAAACAGTTCTGCAAGGCCGTCTTCCTTGAGCTCCGCGCCGATAACGCACAGACGGCCCGTATAGTCGGGATGGCCCGCGCGGACCTCATGCTCTTCGGGCACGTAGTCGAATTCGAGCCAGCCGTCCTCGCCGTTCACGATGCCCTTGGCACGCAGGATGTGGCCGTAGTCGCCGCTGTCCAGCTTGTGGAGCATGTCCTCAAGAGCTTCCTTGCTGAACTTCTTCGGCGTCTCCTTGCCCCAGGAGGAGAAGACGTCGTCGGCGTGGTGATGATGGTGATGGTGGCACTCGCACTCGGGATCGTCGCACTCCTCACCGTCGTGGTGATGGTGGTGATGCTCATGCTCGTCGTGCTCGTCATGTTCATCGTGATCGTGATGATGGTGATGCTCATGCTCGTGCTCGGCCTCTTCGATCTCGTGCTCGCGGCGCATCTTTTCAAGAAGCTCGTCGCTCAGCGACACCTTTTCGATGGCGGAGAGGATGGTCTTGCCGTCCAGCTCGTCCCACGGAGTCGTCAGAATGGCGGCGTCGGGGTTCTTCTCGCGCAGCATCGCGGCGGCAGCCTCGAGCTTTTCCTGCGAGAGCTTCTGCGTGCGGGAAAGAATGATCGTGCCGGCGGCCTCGATCTGGTTGTTGTAGAACTCACCGAAGTTCTTCATATAGACCTTGACCTTGCTGGCGTCGGCCACGGTGACATAGCTGTTGAGCTTGAGCTCGCCCAGGCACTCGTCGACGGTGCGCTCGACGGCAACGATGACGTCAGAGAGCTTGCCGACGCCGCTCGGCTCAATGAGGATGCGGTCGGGGTGGAACTGCGCCACGACCTCTTTGAGCGCCTTGTTGAAGTCACCGACGAGGGAGCAGCAGATGCAGCCCGCGGACATCTCGGAGATCTCGATGCCGGACTCCTTCAGAAAGCCGCCGTCGATGTTGATCTCGCCGAATTCGTTCTCGATCAGCACGAGCTTTTCGCCGCTGTAGGCTTCCGCGATCAGCTTTTTGATGAGCGTGGTCTTGCCGGCGCCCAGAAAGCCGGAGAAAATGTCAATTTTCGTCATAAGAAATACGCTTCCTTCTTTTTTATTGATTTCCAAACCTACATTATAAGCAGAATTTGTGAACGATTCAAGTCTTTTTCTGCGCAAAATGCGCCTTTTTCCCGCTCACAGGCCCATACCGGGCAGCGGCACACGATGATCTAAGATCACGTGTCCGAAGCAGATAAAGCGCTTTCCGCTCTCAGGGCCGCAGACGACGTCCGCGCTGCGGTCCCGCCCCAGAGAAAAGAGGTACGAAACGCCGAGCGGGTCGCGGTAATACTGCTTGCAGAGCATGTCGCCCCCGACGCAGAAGATGCCCACGTCGCCCGCATGCAGCGGGTCGTGATTGAGGTAGGCGACGCTGCCGCCGTGCAGCACGGGTTCTAAACTGTCGTCGCGGATGTGCACGGCGAATTCCGCTCCCGGCGGCACGTCGCCGTGGTCGACGATGTAGTCAAAATCCTCGCCGAGCACGGGGGCGGCGTAGCCCGCCGCCTCGATCGAGCGGTAGAGCGGGATGCGGCGCGGCGCGCCCGCACCGTCCTGTCTCGCGTGCATCGTGCACAGGGCGCTGACGAGGCTGCCTACCGTCTCGCGCTCGAGCGGCGAGAGCGAGCGGCACTTTTCGATCAAATCCTGCTCTGCGCGCGAGCAGACGAAGCTGCCTGAGCGGAACGAATCGCGGTAAAGGTAGTTCGGGTCGATCTCAAGCGCATCGAACAGCCGGAGCAGCACCTCCTCCTTCGGCGAGCTGACGCCGTTTTCATAGTTGCTGATGGCAGAGGGCGAAACGCCAAGCTCCTCCGCCAGTGCCGCGCGCGAGAGATGAAGCTCCTCACGCCGCAGACGCATTTGTTTGCCAAAACTCATCAAGATTCCCCCAGAAAACGCAGGCTGCGACAAGATTTGACTGTATTCTATCGCAGATGCTTGTAACTGTCAATCAATTATAACAAGAATCTTGTAAATTTATTCTTGACATAGCAAGATTCTTGTGATATCTTGATATTGCTGACAAGTTCTTTGTACTTGCCAGCATGCCGCGGCAATCGTTCTCCTCAGTTTGCCCGCGGCGCACGCCGCCGATACCGGTACGGCGGCTGATCCCCGCAGCAGAAAAAGAAAATGCGCCTCCCCGAAAGAGGACGGACACGCAAAAAATAGAGAGAAAGAAAATATCGAGCCAGCCTAAGGGCAGCTCGATATTTTTGCTTTTGTGGTAAAACGACGAAAGTGTGATCTCGACGCAGGCCGCAGAGCGGCTCTGATACGCCACTGGCGTATCGCTTACATTTTCCAAACCACTACAAAACAAAAAGAACGAGCTGACTTTCATCAACTCGTTCTTGGTGGGGGAAGGTGGATTCGAACCACCGAAGTCACTGACAACAGATTTACAGTCTGCCCCCTTTGGCCACTCGGGAATTCCCCCATATGAAATTGTTTGCTTGTCGGTGGAGCTGGTAGACGGATTCGAACCCCCGACCTGCTGATTACAAATCAGCTGCTCTACCAGCTGAGCTATACCAGCATCTCAGCAACGAACAGGTTGTATATTACCAGACTTCGATTCGTTTGTCAACAGGGAATTTTAAAAAAGGAGGAATTTTGTTGTACGCAGGAAAAAGACACCATGATTCGGTGCACGCGGTCTGCTCACTCTGCGCGCAGGACATTTACGCGGGAGAAACGCTGTGGTACCGGAACGGCGTGACCGTCTGCGCGGACTGCTTTCCGCGCTTTGCGCGCGAAGCGCTCCGGTCGTTTGAATACATATCAGGGGAGGCGAGCACGCTATGACGCTGTATCAGATGTCGTTTGTCTACCGCGAGGACGCGCTGCGCTTCCGTATGCGCATCACGGTCCTGCGCGAGCAGGCCAAGGCCGCACCGACGAAGGAGGAGCGCGAGCGACTCAAGCGGCGTATCTTAGAGCTCCAGCAGCTTCAGCGCCAGTCGCGCGAGTTGGCCGAGCTGACGCGGCACTATTACGAAAGGGGCTATTACCGCAATGAAAAGTACACCTTATAGTATGCGCAACAATGAAGTTTACGGCGATATGACCGCCTGGATCGCCGCGCACGCGGGCGACAACGAGAGCGACCTCATGCGCCTCAAGCGCAATCTGCGCCTTGCCCGCGAGGAGGAGCTTACCGCCCGCCAGCGCGAGCTGCTGCGCCTGCGGTACGAGGAAAACATGACCGTCACGGAGATCGCCGCGGCCATCGGGAGGGACAAGTCCACGGTGTCGCGCACGCTCTCCCGCGCGCGGAGAAGGCTTTACAAGTGCCTCCGCTATGGGCTATAATCAAAAGGTGACAAGCGAATAAGACCCGCACGGGTACATAGAATAATGGTCAGTGCGGAGAAAAGTGAGGGCAAGAGCTATGCTGCACAAAGCGCTGCAAAACAAATGGGCGCGCGTCCTGATCGCGGTTTTCGCAACATTCCTCTACGCGTTGGGCGTGAACCTTTTCGTCGTACCGATGGGCCTCTACTCCGGCGGCGTGGTCGGACTGAGCCAGATCATCCGAACACTGCTCGCGCAGGCCGTTGAGTTGCCCGCAGGGGTGGACATCGCCGGTATTTTGTACTTTCTCATCAATATTCCGGTGCTGTATCTCGCGTGGCGCGACCTCGGGCGCGCGTTTTTGATCCGCACGCTGATCTGCGTGGGCGCGTCGTCGCTCTTTTTGAGCGTGATCCAGTCGCCCGCCGTGCCGATTTTGGACGATCCTCTCGCCTCGTGCCTCGTCGGCGGCATCCTGTGCGGCTTTGCCCTCGGCTTGGCTCTGACCTGCGGCTGCTCGACCGGAGGGCTCGACGTTGTCGGCCTGTGCCTCACAAAGCGCGGCAGCCGCTTCACCGTCGGACGTTTTTCGCTGGGCTTCAACATCGTGCTCTACGTCGCCTGCGCACTGCTCTTCGACATCCAGACGGCCATCTACTCCGTCATCTACACGGTGTTCTGCTCGCTCTTCATCGACCGCGGGCATCAGCAGAACATCAATGTGCAGGTGCTCATCTTCACAAGGGACGCAGACCCCGAGCTCCCGCACAGCATCATGTCGCGCCTTGGCCGCGGCGTAACGTACTGGGAGGGCAAGGGCGCATATACGGAGAGCGACATGCGCGTGCTGTGCGTCTGCGTCTCGAAATTCGAGGCCGCGGAGCTGCAGGAGACCGTGCGTGAGCTCGATCCCCACGCCTTTTTCATCGTGCAGGAGGGCGTGCGCATCGACGGCAATTTCCTCAGAAAGATCTCGTAAATCCTTTCGGTTTTCCCGCGAAGACGCTTTGCGCAGCAGAGCGTCTTCTTTTTGTTTATTTAACTATTTTGAAAAATCATCCATGTTTTCTAAAACATTCAAGGATGTTTTATTGCGTTTTTCTATCAATCGTGATAGCATTACCTCAATCTTTTATTATGCCGCAGCAGTGTTCTTCCCCCGGAGACACGCGGCATGAAAAAGTCCCGCAGCGAATAAACAATCATCAAACCCCAATGAGATGTGGAGGGATCTTTTCATGTTTGACCAGTATTTTGAAAAATTTGATTTAGCCCCCGAGGTCACCGCAGCACTCAAAAAGTGCAAGTGCATTGCCTATGCCGAGACGAAGGAAGAGCTCGAGGAGATGGCCTACGGCCCCACGCACACCTCCCGCTACGACGTGGTCTACCCCATCGAGGGCAATGGCACGGTCAAGGAAGCGGAAGTCGTGCGCTGCAAGAACGGCTGCGTCGTCAACTTCATGGAAGACTACATGCGCCGCCGCGACCCGAACAGCATGGCCATCGGCGACGATCTGCCCTCCGACAAGCCGCGCTTTAAGGACCGCTTTGGCTACGAGTTTTCGTCCCTTCGTCAGGAGACGCTCGACTGGCTCTCCACGCAGCAGGTCATCATGCTGCCGTTTTCCGCCGGTCCGCGCGGCCACGGTTATCCGAGCCTGATGATCTGTCCGCTCAACGCCGCGTTCTTCGCGCTGTCGCTGGCGAACATGCAGGGCTTTACGAGCATTGTCGATGTGCCTGAGCACTATAAGCCCCGCGCCATCATCTTCGTTGCGCCGCCGTTCCGCCACACGCACTTTGACGGCAAGCAGGTCGTCGTGCACAACCGCTCCAAGGAGATGCACGAGGTCTGGGCCTACAACCTCTATCCCGGCCCCAGCGCCAAGAAGGGCGTTTTCTCGCTGCTGCTCGATATCGGCGAGCAGGAGGGCTGGGTCTGCTGCCATACGAGTGCAGCCATGGTCGAGACGCCGTATGAGTGCGAGGTCGTGTTCATGCACGAGGGCGCGTCCGGCGGCGGCAAGAGCGAAATGCTCGAGGACTTCCACCGCGAAGAGGACGACCGCCTGCTCATCGGTACGCACACGGTCACGGGCGAAAAATATTACATGACGCTCGGCGAGAGCTGCAAGATCCACCCCATTGCCGATGATATGGCCTGCGCGCTCAAGAGCTTCCAGAATCCCGAGAGCGGCAAGCTGCGCATCCTCGATGCCGAGGACGGCTGGTTCCTGCGTATGGACGGCATGAATGCCTACGGTAACAGCCCGCTCTATGAGCGCATCTGTATCCATCCGAGCGAGCCGCTGGTCTTCTTCAACATGGACGGCGTGCCCGGCGCGACCTGCCTCATCTGGGAGCATGTGATCGAGTCGAACGGCAAGCCCTGCTCCAACCCGCGCGTCATCCTGCCGCGCAAGATGGTTGACAACATCGTGCCTGATACCGAGCCCGTCGAGGTCGACGTGCGCAGCTTCGGTGTGCGCATGCCGCCCTCTACTGCGAAAGACCCGAACTACGGCGTCATGGGCATGCTGCAGGTCGTGCCGCAGTCCATTGCCTGGCTGTGGAGACTCATCTCTCCACGCGGCTTCAAGAACCCGTCCATCGCCGATACGAACGCCGGCAGCGGCCTGAAGGCCGAGGGCGTCGGCTCCTACTGGCCGTTTGCCACGGGCCTCAAGGTCACGCAGGCGAATCTGCTGCTCGAGCAGATCATGTCTGCGCCTAAGACGACGAACGTGCTGATCCCGAACCAGCACATCGGCGCTTATCATGTTGGATTCATGGGCGAGTGGCTCTCGCGCGAATACCTCGCGCGCCACAACGGTTTTGTGCGCGAAAAGCATCTGGTCCCCGCGCGCTGCCCGCTGTTCGGCTACGCGCTCGATGAAATGAAGCTCGACAGCCAGTTCATCCGTCAGACGTTCCTGCGCCCCGAGACGCAGTCCAAGCTCGGCAACGCGGGCTACGACGCCGGCGCCAAGATCCTGACCGACTTCTTCAAAGAGCAGCTCCAGCAGTTCGTTTCCGACGATCTCGACCCGCTGGGCCGCGAGATCATCGATTGCTGCCTGCATGACGGCACGCTGGACGATTATCTCCAGCTCACGCCGATGAAGCTGAAGTAATTTCAGAACTTTTTTCAGAAAATTCCCCCACCTGACGTGGGGAACGCGGGAAAGGGGAACATTCTCTCACGTGAGAGAATGCTCCCTTTCTTCGCACAAGTGCGAGGGGGTATGCCGCCTGCGGGCGGCGGGGGCAAAGGGGGCATTCTCTTTCGCAAAAGAGAATGCCCCCTTTGGAACCCCAAGAGAAAGGCTTTTGATTGGCAGTCTCGGGCTCGAATGACTTTTGCGCCTCCGGAATGAGAGTGCCTGCGCGCGGCAGAGCCGCGTTGGGTGTTGCTAGACGATTTGACTATCTCCTATTATCCGCTGTTGCGCAGCCGTTGGCGGCTCTGCTGCCTTACGGATGCGGCACACCCCTTGCGGGTGCCGCTCTGCCCATCTTGTAGAAGTGCGCAGTAATCTCCGTCTACCGAGGCACTACTCAATGCGGCGAGCGAAGCACTGCCGCTATTTCGCACGCAGTCTGCCGCCGTTCTACCGTCACTCGCGCCTCACGACAGTAAGGCGCGGTTGCAAGCGGTCACGACTCGCAGGGGTTCATGGCGAAGCCATGTACACCGTACCAACGCTGCGCAGCGCGTGCAGTCATTCAAGCGCCCGACTGCCAATGCAGGGGGTCGAGGGGGGCGCCCCTCGTCCTTCTCTGGGGGATTTAAAGGGGGTATTCTCTTCGAGAAGAGAATACCCCCTTTGCCCCACGCCCCACGGCATGCGGGGCCCCCCATACAGCGCCCGCGGCGCTGCAAAACTCACGCACCTCTGTCAGGTGCGAAAAAAGGAGCATTCTATGGACTATACAATGAAAGTCATTGCCAGAATCCACTCTGACTTTCCGGAAAAATTCGGCATCCCGCGCCAGAGCGGCCTCGTCCCCGCGCTTCGCGCGAAGATCGTCTTCGAGCCGGAGTACCGGAATCCCGACGCGCTGCGCGGCATCGAGGGCTTTTCGCACCTGTGGCTCATCTGGCAGTTCTCTGCCGCCGTGCGCGACACATGGTCGCCGACGGTGCGCCCGCCGCGCCTTGGCGGCAACGAGCGCGTGGGCGTTTTTGCAACGCGCTCGCCGTTCCGGCCGAACGCCATCGGCCTTTCCTGCGTGAAGCTCGAAGGTGTGCGGCACGAGGACGGCCTCGGCGACGTGCTGATCGTCTCCGGCGCGGACCTGATGGACGGCACGCCGATCTATGACATCAAGCCCTACCTTCCTTACGCCGACGCGCACCCCGAGGCGCTGGGCGGCTTTGCCCCGTCGCCGAAAGAGACGATCGAAGTCAAAAGCCCGCCGGAGCTCCTGCAAAAGCTGCCGGAGGGGCAGCGCGAGGCGCTGCTCGGTGTGCTTGCGCAGGACCCGCGCCCGCAGTACCAGAACGACCCTGTGCGCGTGTACGGTATGAGCTTTGGCGGCTGGGACGTTAAGTTCCGCGTAAAGGACGGCGTGCTGACTGTTTTATCTTTAGCGGAAACTGAACATCAATAAAAACGCTGTTAAGGGAAAAACTCTTCGCGTTAAGCCAATGCTAAGAGGGCTTCCGAACGGTTGATATGCAAATTCTGCGCGCTATAATAGCGCCAGAATACATAAAAGGAGCGTATCCGCCGATGCAAGTTTCCAGCGCATTTGTTGTTATCATGGGTATGGGCGTCACGTTTGTGGGCCTTACCTGCATCATCTTCCTGACGATGCTGATGGGCAAGATCCTCTCGAAGCCCGAGGCTCCGAAGCCCGCCGCAGCAGCTGCCGCGCCGGCAGCGCCCGCCGTTCCTGCCGACGGTCTGACCGACGAGGTCAAGGTCGCCATCATGGCGGCGATCGCCCAGCAGCCCGGCTTCAACATGGCGAATGTGACGAATGTCAGCATCCGCAAGATTTAATTTTGAATTCCACTTCTTCCTTTATCAGCGAAAGGGACGGCATCGCGCCGTCCTTTTTGCTACCATGAAAAAAATATTCGATTTAGCACAAAATTAGCAGGCTGTATGCTATAATGGGGACGGAAAGCATGCGGAGTCTTTCTCCGCGCCAACGATCAAGCGAGAGAAGGCGGCGACATGGCAAAAATCCCCAAAAAAATGCGTTGGATCTACGACCTTTTGCTGACGGCGGCGATCCTGGCTATGGCGACGGTGCTCTGCACGCTGCTGCGAAGGATCGACGACGGCAGTGGCTACGTGAACCTCATCTTCGTGCTGGCGGTCGCGACCATCTCGCGCTGGACGGAGGGCTATTTCTGGGGGATATTCAGCGCTGTCTCCGGTGTGCTGTTCGTCAACTACGTGTTTACATATCCCTACTGGGAATTCAACTTCACGATCACCGGCTACCCGTTTACCTTCCTTGCGATGCTGACGGTGTCCATGATGATCAGCGCGATGAACACGCAGATCAAAAAGCAGGAGCGGCTGCGCATCGAAACAGAAAAGGAAGCCGTGCGCGCCAATCTCCTGCGCGCGATGTCGCACGATATCCGCACGCCGCTGACGAGCATCGTCGGCAACACCGCCGCGATCCTCGAAAACGAGGATTCGTTTTCTCCCGAGCAGAAGCGCCGCCTTTTGGAAGACGTGAACGAGGACGCGCAGTGGCTCATCCGCATGGTCGAAAATCTTTTGTCCATCACGCGCATGAGCGGCGGACAGGCAAAGATCGAAAAGGACTGCGAGGCGGCCGAGGAGATCGTCGGTGTCTCGGTCAGCAAGTTCACCAAGCGCTTCCCCGCGATCAAGGTTTCGATCGAGGTACCGGACGAGGTGCTGATGGTGCCGATGGACGCGACGCTCATCCGTCAGGTCATTATGAATCTGCTGGAAAACGCCGCCATCCACGGCGGAAACGTCACGCAGATCCGTGTCTGCCTCTCACGCGAGGGGACGAACGCCTGCTTTTCCGTCAGCGACAACGGCGTCGGCATCCCGAAGGAGAGGCTCTCGACGATTTTTAACGGCGGGCTTTCCGGCGTGTCGCACAACAACTTTGATATGAAGAAAAACATGGGCATCGGCCTTTCCGTGTGCTATACCATCGTCAAGGCGCACGGCGGCACGATGACCGCAGAAAATTTAGATTCGGGCGGAGCATGCTTCCGCTTCTATCTGCCGCTGGAGGAGGGCATCAACAGTGAAATTGAAGGATAAAGTGCTCGTGGTGGAAGACGAGCAGAACATCAGCAACTTTATTTCGACGGTTCTCACCGCGAACGACTTCGACGTGCTGGTGGCGCAGACGGGTGCCGAGGCGGTCTCGATGATCACCTCGCACTGCCCCGATCTCATCATTCTCGACCTGGGGCTTCCCGACATGGACGGGATAAACATCCTCAAGGAGGTTCGTTCGTGGTCGAGCCTGCCGATCATCGTCGTTTCGGCGCGCACGCACGAGCATGACAAGGTCATGGCGCTCGACCTCGGCGCGGACGACTACATCGAAAAGCCGTTCGGCACGAGCGAGCTGCTCGCGCGCATCCGCACGGCCATCCGTCACACGCGCACGCCGCTCGACAACAACGAGATCGCGCAGTCGGGCAAGTTCACCGTCAAGGACCTGACCATCGACTATGACAAGCACCACGTGCTCATCGGCGATCAGGATGTGCACCTGACGCTCAACGAGTTCAAGATCGTGGCGCTGCTCGGCAAGTACGCTGGCAAGGTGCTGACGTATGACTATCTCATCAAGCAGATCTGGGGGCCGAAGGCCAAGGCCGACAATCAGATTTTGCGCGTGAATATGGCGAACATCCGCCGCAAGATCGAGAAGAATCCCGCCTCGCCCGAGTATATCTTCACCGAGATCGGCGTGGGCTACCGGATGCTCGAAAACGACGCATGATGATAGAGCCGCTCGCGGCTTTATGATACCAGGGCGCGTGCGCGCCCCACACGATCACGCAGACGGCTCCTGCCATTTGGGGATGGCAGGGGTCATTTGCGCACTTTTGCACTTTTATGAAAAAGGTGTCGGACTGAAACAGTGAACGTTTCAGCCCGGCACCTTTCTTTTTTTGCGTGTTTTCATGCAGCAAAATCTTTTTGCTTGCTTATAAATACCCCGTATTGTGCCGCAGCAGATGTTCGACTATCATAGTTATGCTGACTTTTGTGTATATTTTTACCAAATCGTTTTCCGCTCTATTTCGCCTATTTATTCAGCGCTACAATCTTGGCATGAATTGTTATTCTCATTATTAACATTTTAAGAACATAAATATACAATCAGCATCACAGTCAGTCCTACGAAGGGGGAAACCACAGTACATGAACATTTGAGAAATTGCAACGAATTATTATCAATACTTCCTGCGAGGGACGCGAACGACCATCCTCATCTCTCTGCTCACCGTGTTCTGCGGCTCGATCCTCGGCTGCCTGATCGCTTTCATGCGGCTATCCAGGTTTAAGCCGCTGGAAAAGTTCGCCAGCATCTATATCACCGTCATCCGCGGTACGCCAATGCTCGTGCAGCTCTACATCGTCTACTACCAGCTCGACTTTATCAGCTATCCCACCGGAACCCTCTTCGGCGTCGATCTGGAGCGGGCGCTGCCGTGTATCATCGCGCTTTCGATCAACTCCTCCGCCTACGTCGCCGAGATCATCCGCGCGGGCATTCAGGCGGTGGACAAGGGCCAGATGGAAGGCGCGCGCTCGTGCGGCATGACGAATGCGCAGGCCATGCGCTACGTGGTGATGCCGCAGGCGGTCAAAAATATTCTCCCCGCCATCGGCAATGAATTTGTCACGATGGTCAAGGAGACCTCGATCATCCAGTACCTCGGCATCGGCGATCTGATGTACAACAACGGCATCGTGGTCACCTCTACCTATAACCCGCTTTCTTGCTACTACATCTCCGCCATCATCTACCTGGCGCTGAATATCATCCTCGGCAAGGGCCTGAACAGCTTTGAAGGGAGGCTGAGAAAGAGTGAACGGTAACGTATTGTTCGAGATCAAGGACTTGCAGAAAAAGTTCGGCAGCCTGACCGTCTTCGACGGGCTGAGCGAGACCATCTGCAAGGGCGACGTGGTCGTCATCATCGGTCCCTCGGGCGGCGGTAAGTCCACCTTTATCCGATGCCTGAACCTCTTGGAGCAGCCCACCGCCGGCAAAATTTACTTCGAGGGCGAGGACATCACGGCCAAGGGCTTTGATGTGAACAAGCACCGACAGAAGGTCGGCATGGTGTTCCAGCAGTTCAATCTCTTCAACAACCTGACGGTGCTTGAAAACATTACGATCTCGCTCACGAAGGTCAAAAAGCAGTCGGAAGAGGAGAGCAAGGAAAAGGCCCTCAAGCTTCTAAAGCGCGTGGGGCTTGAGGACAAGGCGAACGCCTATCCCTCCCAGCTCTCCGGCGGGCAGAAGCAGCGTATCGCCATCGTGCGGGCGCTGGCGATGGAGCCCGATGTGCTGCTCTTCGATGAGCCGACCTCCGCGCTCGACCCCGAGATGGTCGGCGAGGTGCTGCAGGTCATCTCCGACCTCGCCCGCGACGGCATCACGATGGTCGTCGTCACGCACGAGATGGGCTTTGCCCGAAAGGTCGGCACGCGCGTGCTCTTCATGGACGGCGGACAGATCGCCGAGCAGGGCACGCCCGAGGAGATTTTCGAGCACCCACAGAACGCACGAACCAAAGAGTTCTTATCCAAAGTCATCAACGTCATTTAACAAAACAAAAATTACGATATTATTGGAGGAAATTAAAATGCTTCACACGATCAATCCCGAAATTCTGTTCCTTAAGCAGGAAGATGTCATCAAGGCCGGCCTTCTCGATATGAAACAGATCTTGGCCGTTACGGAAAAGACCTACGCGATGCTCAGTCAGGGCCTCATCAAGAACCCGCCCAAGACCAACACCAGCATCCCTGACAAGGAAAACTGGCAGTCGTTCTTCAACGCCATGCCTTGCTACATCGGCGGCGACATCAACATCGGCGGCATCAAGTGGGCGGCGGAGTCAAAGAAGAACGCCACGATCCCTGGCATCCCCTACGGCATCGACATTTCCATCCTGAGTGACCCCGAGACGGTGCTGCCGTTCTGCATTCTGGACGGCACGCTCATCACCGCGATGCGCACCTCCGCCGTCGGCGGCCTGATGGCCAAGTATGCCGCCCCCTCCGATGCGGACACCGCGTGCCTTGTCGGCGCGGGCGTTATCGGCCGCACGATGATCTCCGCCGTGCACGAGGCGCTGCCCCAGATCAAGACCATGTACCTCTGCGACATTGATGTCGCCAAGGCCGAGGGCATCGCGAAGGAGTACGGCGACAGCTTGGGCGTCGAGATCATCCCGACGAGCGACAGCAAGGCTGCGGCGCTCAAGTCCCAGCTCATCGTCGGCGAGACGACCGCGCCCAAGCCGTTCATGGATACCTCCTGGCTCACGAGCGGCTGCGGCCTCGTCTCCATGCACTCCAACGAGGTGATGGAGGACGTCTTCCTCAAGGCCGACGGCATCGTCGCCGACTACTGGACACAGCTCAAGCAGCACACGAACCCGCTGTCCAAGCTCACGAAAGAGGGCAAGCTCGATGAGAGCCAGATCATGGACCTGAGCGAGCTGGTGCTCGGCACGAAGAAGCTGCGCACCTCGGATGATCAGTTCGTCGCCGCCGCGTCCATGGGCCTCGGCGCGCTGGACATCATGATCGCCTATCAGCTCTATCTGAACGCGACGGAAATGGGCATCGGCACCAAGGTGAACCTTTGGGACAAGCCCCTGTGGGAATAAGACACGTGGGAGGGAACAAAGATGAACGCATTCAAGAAATTTGCGGCGCTGCTTTTAGCGCTTATGATGATCCTGTCTCTCGCCGCCTGCGGCAGCAAGAGCGATGACAGCGCGCAGGGCAGCTCGGACGGCGATGCGTCGTCCGATGACACCGCCAAGTCCAAGATCGAGCAGATCAAAGAGGCGGGCGTGCTCGTGATGGGAACCTCTGCCGACCATCCCCCGAACGAGTTCCACACGGAGGTGGACGGCAAGGACACCATCGTCGGCTTTGACGTTGCTATCGCGCAGTACATCGCCGATGACCTCGGCGTCGAACTCAAGGTCGTCGACATGTCGTTCGACAACCTGTGCATCAACCTCGCCAAGGGTGATTTTGACATTGTCATCGCCGGTATGGCCTCGACCGAGGAGCGCTTGAAGTCCGTCGATTTCTCTGACCCGTACTTTAAGCAGCAGCAGGCCATTCTGATCCGCGCGGAGGATGACGCGCTCTACAACAAGCCCGAAGACCTGAGTGGTCACAAGGTCGGCGTGCAGAACGGTACCATTCAGGTGCCCATCGCCAACGAGCTGGTGAGCGAAGAGAACGTCGTCGGCCTCGTCAAGGCGCAGGATCTCATCATGGAGCTCAAGAGCGGCAAGCTCGATGTTGTGTACATCGACTACACCGCGGCTCTCGCATTCGCCGCGGCGAACGATGACCTGACGGTCAAGGATATCGGCATCGAAAGCGACAGCGAGGGCCAGTGTATCGGCGTGCAAAAGGGCAACGAGGACTTTGTCGCCTACCTGAACGAAAAGATCGCCGAGATGCAGGAGCAGGGCCTCATCGACCAGTACATCGCCGAAGCCCAAACGCTGGCGGGCATCGAGTAAAGCCCGTCCCCCTTGCATGATATGAACAGCACCAGCATACCTTCTACCAAGAGAATTGGGGAGGATATGCTGATGCTGTTTCATTTTGACCGCAGGAAGAAGTCTGAAAAGGAGAAGAAGCCGCCGCGCTTTCTGGTGCTCCGGCGCAAATGGCTGACGCTGGGCGCGGCGGTGCTGGCCGCCGCGGCGATCTTTGCCGCCGTCAATTATCCCGCCGCCGTCAGCGCGTCGGCCGCCACGCGCCAACTGCCGATCTACTGTGTCCAGCGCGACCAGAAGGTGTGCTCCATCTCGTTCGACGCGGCGTGGGGGGCGGACAACACACAGAAGATCCTCGACGTGCTCAAGGAGTACGGTGTCACCTGTACCTTTTTTGTCGTGGGCAACTGGGCGGATCAGTATCCCGAACAGGCCAAGGCCATTGTGGACAGCGGCAATGAGCTCATGAACCACTCCAACGCGCATGATCATTATAATTCCCTCACCGCCGACCAGATCATCGCAGACGTGAACACCTGCAACGATAAGATCGAGGCGTTGACCGGCGTCCGCCCGACGCTCATCCGCTGCCCGTTCGGCGAGTATGACGACCACGTCATCTCCACCATCCGCTCGATAGGCATGGAGCCGATCCAGTGGGACGTGGAAGCGCTGGCAGCGGTTGGAACCGCCCGCGGCGCAAGCGATATGCGCGCCCCTTACTCGTCTTCCTGTTCCGGCCGGTGCCGTTCCGCAGGGCACAGCAAAAAGCTCCTCATGTAGAGCGCGTCGCCCGTGCAGTGGAAATCGAATGTAGGGAGCCTTATGACCGAAGGCAAGGCAGCAAGCCACAGCGCGGCGGTCGAGGCGCATCTTGTTCATCAGCACGAGCATGGGAGGAATCAGGATGGGGATATAAGCGATGTGAATGGGGATGAGGTTCTGAGACAGGCAGGCAATCAGGGTGATCATGCCGAGAAGTGGTGCCAATGATCTTGCTCAGCTTCTTGGAGACAATGTCGGCAAGGCCGGTGGTAGCGATCGCCGTAGCGAAGGTACCGAGCAGGATGTAGGCGAGAGCAGTAGTCGCGTTGCCGGAGAAGCCGGACGTGAGCAGCTTCATAGCGCTGTCGCCCTCAGCAGCGTAGATGGGGATATAAAAGGCCGCCATCTCAAGGAGCCGTTCGCTCACTGAGATGGCGGTCACTATTTTTGATGTGTGCAAATTAGGGCCGATCACTGTGCAGTGCATCGTGTATCCGTTCGGCCAGCGCCCTTGTCGTAAAAGGCTTCGGGAGCACAAAGCTTGCGCCCAGACGGTATGCCTCCTCTATGACCTTGTGCGTCGGCAGAGCTGTCATAAAAATCGTCGAGATTTTATACCCGTCCTCGCGCAGATGCTGCATAACGTGAAAGCCGCCCTTGTGCGGCAGCAGAAAATCCAGCAGAAGAACGTGAGGTCGGTGCCGGTGGAGCGCCTTGGTTGTCTCGTCCTCATCCTTTGCGTGAAATACATGGAAGTTTCCGCGCTCACGCAGGGAATCCGTCAGGAGCATACTGAAGGCTTCATTACTGTCTGAGAGTAAAATCTTCTTTCGGTGCGGCATTTTTATCCGCCTCCCCCTAAAAAATTTGATTTTACACACTCACCTTGTATAAAATAGTCCTGTTGGCTCATTTTTTCAATCCGCTGCGCAGCATTTTAACGGTTTTTTTACTTGGCAGGATTTGAGCTTCCGCAAAAGAAAGAGGGATGCCTGAGAAACTTGCCAGGAGTGTTGTTGTAACACCTTGCTGCCGGCACCATTCGCTTACGGAGAGACCGCTGCTGCGGCATTCCTGGATTTGTGCCGCCCACTCCTGTAGCTCCGCCCGATGTTTCAACTCTGCGCTTGTCATTCTGACACCCCACAATACAACAGTAGCGAAACCTTTCGCAACGTTCCGCTACTATTGTCTCATGTGTGTCTATGCGCGGTTAGATTTGACGGTTACTCTCAAACGATGAAAATGCGCCGCAACCGCAATTCATTGTAATATGAGATTCTGCTCTCAATCGCTATTCCGCTAAAAAAGTCACTTGGCAGGCCAGTAGCCCACCAAGTGGCAGATAGGGAATACCTACACACATATTTAATGGGAAAATCGCTTTAAGAATAATCCTTGAAGGTGCAGGTAAATTGTGTGCCGGAACTAATACTTCCAGGGCTACTCAATGTGTTTCCTCCATACCCAATCATAGTCACCTTGTACAGATTGGAAAGATTGCCCAAGTTCAGCCAGGTATTGGAACTGTTCAAGGTAGCTTTGCAATTTTTCATGGTCATCGTCCCATAGTCCCCAAGAGATGTCAACGAACCACCAGATTTACACCTCTCAACAACCCATTCAACAGTAGTTCCATCAAACTGCTTGCTTGCATCAAGTTCTACATAACCGCTGGCACTCTTGCCAGTCGTGTTATTTGCAATATAATATTCAAATTTGTTGTTAGCTTTCTGGAATGTGATGTAAACATGAATACTGTCTCCAGCACTAACTGTTAATGAGTCAATATACTGCATATAAACAGATTCGCCAGTATCGCTCAGATATTCATACCATGCTTTGTGTGTACTCTTCCCATAGGTACTTGTACCAGCCTGAACCAGCTTCTCAGAACCATTGTAACCACCAAAGCCAATCCAATAAGAATTTAAGGTAACTGCCCCAGACTCAATGGCACTAATAGTCGGCTGGGTATAGTCCACTTGGGCCTGTGTATAAAATTTGGAGCTGGTATCGCCAAGGTCGGAAACATAACCAGACCAATTATAGGAAGTGGCCGATGTTGCTCTCGTCACAGGAGCAGTCGGCTCAGGATTGACGGGCTGAACGGAAACTGAGATTTCAGGTTCTGGAGTACCAGTATAGTTGGCCATCAGAGAATACCAATCTGAGTAGTCACTGTTGGCCGCATCAGATAACGCCATTGCTTCTGGACGGTCAGGAAAACAGTAACGGTCCAATTCTTCGTCCGTTGCGGTTAAGGGGTCGAAATCATCAGGGGGAACGAGATAATGGTTCTTGACGCCGTCGATGATATAAACATAGTCTTTGCCACCATCATCAAATTCGGTAACATAGTCGTAAGAGACAGAAGCACAGTCTGTTGTCTCAACCTCCGCTGCAAATGCGGGCAGACTCGAAACCAAAAGCACCGCAACTCCCATCAGTAACGAGAGGAACTTCTTTCCGATTTTCATCTTTACGAGCCTCCTTGTATAATTTGTTCAGTAATTATATCACAAATTCCGCAAAGTTTGCAACACATTAACAAGAAATTAAGTAGGATAGAATCCTGACAAAATCATCTTTATCGAAGTTGTACCCATAGACTGTAAACCCGAGACTTTTGTGGACGAACTCAGCATAATATCCACTTTGCTCGTCACTGTCAAAGCGGAATATATTTACATTTTCTCCCGAAATTGTAGAGGCCAATGGCGCACTATCGTTAGTTACTTGGGTATTGTCCGACTTTGGTGCTCCGTCTTTGATTATTTCTATACTTACTTTCTCATTACCGATAGGGTTGGCCCATATGAAATTATGCCCCTGCATATCGCTTCCATCGCTGAACTTGAAGATGCCATAAGACCCGGTGTTCTCCTCAATCATGTCGGGGAAAACACTTGAAATATCAAATTCAATCCCATAGTAATCAAAAAGCTCTTCTTTTGTGTATTCATGGTAGTTGTCGGGGCCCAAAGCAAAGAAGCCTGTTTCGGGAATTTCCGAGGCGAGTTCATTTATTATAATTTCTGTATCCTCCGTGTTTGCGAGAGACAATGCGGCACCTCCCTCCGAATTTCCCGAAATTTCACTTGAAATAGCTTGACCCCGGCTGCTCAACACCACCCCAGTAAATATAGCAATTATTAAAACAACGCCAATAGCCATTCCTATCGTTTTGGACTGTGCTTTCATATACTACACCACCTCGTTTTTCGTTATAGACACAAGTTCTATTATATCTTACACGATAATAGACGAAAAATCTAATGTTTTGTTCCTTTATAAATGACGAAATGTGGCTTGCCACATCAAACAGCCGATAAAATGACAAAACAACTCGGCCATGCAGCCAAAACACTCCGGCTATCCGACAAAACAGCCCGGCTTTTTTTCGTCAAATCAGGTCGGCTTTAACATGAAGAATCAGAGTATACAAAATATTATTTGGCACTTTCGATAGCGGAATCAATCATTTTATAAAGATCTTCTGGCATAATTTCGGAATTGGAACGTTCTTCGGGTGAAAGCTCTTTGCAGTTAATTATTGTTGCATTATATCGCCAATTGTTTTCCGGTCGCTCTATCATTATGGTAGCATACCCAACATATTTGTCATCCCGTTTGATCAAAACTCCTAAAAAGGTTTTTTCTCCATCCCACGGCTGAATTTCACCATTTGATGAAACATTCTCCCAATGGGCATCGCCAACTCCCTCTATGACTAAATCGGAAACATACTGCATTTTGCCATTCTGCTGCTCTACAAGAAAACTGCCATCGTAGGCATGAACTTCAAAGGAATAATTATCTTCCTCAGTTTCACAATGGATAACGCCAGCACGTTCGATTGAATCCAGCGGCGACCAACTATCACCAACCTGCACGGCATTGCTGCTTATCATTACATTGTCAAGATGATTGGTGGTGCAGCCGGTTATAAAGAGCATTACACATATAACCGAAAAAAAGACATTTCGTTTCATTGTGTAATACCTACATTCATAATATCAATGCACGGGGGACCACTACAGTTAATAACTGACCATGTGGTTGTGTTCGCTTTTTGATCACTACACCCAGTACAAATATCGGCGTATTCGTAATAATGCTTGGAACCCGAATGATAATTATTGCCAGTATAGCTATGAGTGTAGCTATGAGCGCTCTTGAAAAGGATATAATAAATACTACTGTCATAAACTATATCGCCCAATATAGCGTTTGACCCGTCATATCCTTCACTAAGCCAGACGCGTGAATTGGACGGCAAATAATCGTATGTAAGAATAGCTGTACGCCCAGGCTTGTGCCGCCATGTATCACCGGAAAAGAGCTTCATAAAGTGATAGTCGTAAACTCCGTTTCCATTATCGCCTTTCCGTATACAAATCGCGGATTGCCCTGATATAAGCGAACTATAGGAAGGTCTTGTATAAGTAATTTTTACACACTTCTTATTTAGCGTGGAACTTTGCAAATCGTCCTTAACGTATTCAGCCAATTCATAAATAGACTTATTTTTTAGAGTTGTTTGTGTCATATCACCATGCCCGCTAAGCTCACCGGGGGAACACCAACTACTCCGTCCTAAAGCATACGCATAGCAATTATAGCTTGTCATGTTGCTAGGTGTCTGATAAACAGTACTATCCTGTAACCCGTAATTTGCAAACGGTTGAATTGATGAATCGACATCATAGAAATCGTTGACTGCAAATTTTAGAGCATATGCAAAATCTTGAAGTTGCGCCAAATTATATATAAACTCAATATTTGGATTTAGTTCAATCTCTGCAATAAAATACCGGACAAGCTCTAATAAATGTTCTTGAGAATCAGCGAGTCCGTCAGGAATTGCAATATCATTTTCACGCAAAAACGCTAATAGTTCATCGTCAGAGCAATTAGAGAGGACAGTAAATCCATCGTATTCTATGCCATCAAGGGCAGTATTAGCAGCGAACGCAGGGATCGCCAACGAAAAAGATACTGCCAATGCAAGTAATAAAGCCAGTAATTTCTTCATAATATATATGCTCCTTTCTATAAGTTATAAAAACAAACTTTTTCGGAGAACGGCGCATAGGCACATAAGTATCGCCTATGCGCTGAAATGAACGATTTTGTTGCACTCCCTCCATATCTGAGAGCCACACCAATATCGAGGCACATAAGCGTTATTTCCAATTCGGGAACGACACATATAACTACCTCCGATCTCAGTTTAACGATTATACTTCGGCCATTATTATTTCCACGTAGCTAATCGAAGAAGCATCGCGCATTAGTTTAGCTGTTTTGTGGATTCACCTATATAACGGACGGGATCAAAAAAGGGGACATACTTTTTGAAAAAATATTTCCGATTCATACCTTGCTAATGGGTTGCCACTTTTCTGCGGAACATTTTTGTGGTATAATTTGAAATAAGCAGTCGATTGTTACTGCAACGAATACCCATAACGTGCAAGGAAAACTTTACTTGCTTGCTTAGAATGGGCGGTCGTAGGGCTGTCCATGAGGAATCTATATGCTAATACTCCTATTTAGTGTTTTGAATGATGAACAACGTGCGCTGGTAGAGCGGATATTCCATGAGCATCATATCCACTTCCAGCGCATTTCGTTTAATATTGTGAAGTCAGAGGAAGCCGCAGAGGATGTCGTGTCCACTGCATTTATAAAAATCATGGACAACATCGAAAAAATTTCTGATTTACCCTGTCCCCAAATGACCGCTTTCTGCGTTACCATAGTGAAAAATGCTTCTATTGACGTACTACGTCAATTACAACAGAGTGTTCACATTGATTACTGGGACAATATTTCGGACGAGGACACGGACGATATTGCAGATGAATGTATTCACAACGCGGACGTACATAGGTTGACTGAGGTAATAGATCAGCTTAATCCCGATGATCGGCATTTTATCTATCTTCGCTATACGCTGGAAATGGGATATAGAGAGATTGGTGAATTGCTGAACATTTCGGAGGATGCCGCAAAAAAGCGCGGGCAGCGGCTTGTCAAGAAACTCCGAAAACTGTATGAGAGAAGGTGACGATATGGATATGAATTGGCAGGCCATGCTGCATGAAGCAGCGGATGCCAGCTTTGAAAAGAATATAGAATCTCTTGCTGCTGCCGACAATGATGCCTGTTCCTATGCGGATTTGCCGAAAGCGAAAATACAAGAATTGAGCGAAAAGATTTTATACTTGCCGCATCAGGGAATTGTTTTGCTATTTAGTAGATACTGCTTCCGGCTATCCCCAAAAGAAGCGGAAAAGTTCTTTCAACTGGAAAATGCAAAAGGACGATTCCGCTTTTACCGCGAACTGCTTTCGTCCAATATGGGGTTTAGTTCGGCACAAGTGATTTCGGATGATTCTCTCAATCAGGCCTGTAGAATCGCCATGAAAACCTATCTGCGCATGGAGTTAAAAGAAGATCCTGCTGCAAATAGTGCTGGAAAGCGACGGACACATATTGCGTTCAGGCGGTTCGGCAAAGCTGTTGCAGTCGCAGCAATTACCATAACGTTGTTGTTCTCAACGGCTATGGTTGCTAACGCGCAGTTCAGGGAAAAGGTGATCGCGTGGGTAGTTGAAACTTTTGAGAAATACAGCAGCTTTGAGCTACAAAGCGATAGAGAAAATGCGCAGACCGGCTTGCAAAACTATAAGCCTACCTATCTGCCTGATGGATCAGAATTGTTGGATACGGTTGAACAGTCGGAAATGATTGTTTATGAGTTTGCAATCAACAACTCTGGCGGTTTTGAAATCCTTCTTAGCAAGTCAGATACCAAAGTTTATCTCAATACTGAAAACACAGAAATTACTCCATTTGATCAGAATGAAATTGCAGGCTATTACTTCAAAAAGGGAGATTTGAATTATGTTTGTTGTGACCGGGATGGCTATTTCATTGCCATATACGGTTCCATTGATACGGATGAATTGATAAAAATTGCTGCTGGTATTACAAGAAAATAATTCAAAAAACTTGTCCCTTTTTGCCTCCTTGTGCGTTATATGGGTGGTTCCCCAATAATGCACAAGGAGGATTTTATTTATGGTGAAGAAAAAAATTGTTATGTTGGCATTAACCGCAGTTCTATTATTGACAACGTATTCCGTACCTGTATCGGCAGCAGAAAATGCAGCAGTTATAGGTACAGTAGCATCAGCGCAAACTATCGCCCCCTTATGGGAAAGTACAAAAACCGTTGTGCCGTCAATTTCGATTTCTGGCAAACAGATTTCCGTATCAGTATATATTTCTCCCATTAGTTCGACGACAACTACCACAGGGAAGTTATATCTTGAAAAGAAAAGTGGAAATGGCTGGGCACCAGTTACATCGTGGCCGATTGATGTAACTGGAAAAGTAGACATAGCCAAGACCTATAGCGGCACAACTGGTGTTACCTACCGAACAAGAGTAGTTGTTACAACTGGGGCAGACGAGATTGATGTAGCTTCTAACGAGCGCACCGTCTAAAATTTTTGAAAAGAGATTGCCCCTTTTTCTGCTTCCGTCCGTTATATAAGTAAAAGGACACAACAGGGGGGTGAAATAAGCAATGACAACGGTTGATATTCTATACAGGCGCTTGTGCGGGTCTGCTTATTTCTCCTGCCAACTATGGAGGCTGCGACTTAAAATTAGCAGGGCGGGCGCATAGCCAAGCAGATTACATAGAGACTTGCGCTGTGCGCCTAAATGGTGGATAAGTAATCATAAAATATGGAGGTTAAATTGTATGAATAAAATGAGAAAAAAGCTCAGCATGGTTGTGCTGGGAGTAGTGCTTGTTATGGCATTGAGCGTAACTGCCTTTGCTTCCTCTGCATGGGATTCCTTTAGTACAAAACTACCTGCAAATCAGGGGGATACCGAAGTTAGCACTGTCGCACGGGCTTCTGATAGTGTTGACCACTTCAACATTCAGATCAACAGCCTCAGCAATGGATACACAGCTGTCCGTGCGTGGGCAGAGGGTTCTTGGGGCGGAAACTACTCCGATCCTTATTGGGAACTCGGCGTTGGAAGCAACTGGAATGTTTATTACTATTCCAATAATATTCCGTCTAAAGGAACCAACATCACGCTGAATTTGGATAATCCCGTTAGCACAACCATTACTCCCAGCGTTTCCGGAAAATGGACACCTAATTGATGGGACGTTTTTTAGAGTTTAATAAAGCTTAAACCATAGAGAGCGGACTTGTTGGCAGAAGGCCGCAAGTCCGCTCCTTTATTGAGGGAGTTGATTAACCATGTATTTTATATCTGACATCAAAAAAATGTTGTCAAGCCGGATAGTGCAGATTACATTTATATTTCTGCTGGTTACTATGTTAGCTGATCCTATATCAGTATTGATTCATGCGAGACGGTATACGGGTTTCTTTGAAAATATAGGAGCAAACCCGTTTCAGTTTTGGCTACTTATGAACTCAGCAAGTTGGGGAAATAAGGTTTATAATATATTATTTTGGGTTATTCCTGTTTTAGCTACAGGAATGATTTACTATAATGAACAATCAAGTTCAATGAGCAAATTCTTAGTCGTAAGAAAAAGCAAACTACGATATATGTTGTCAAAGGTAATCTCAGTATTTTCATTCACGTTTGTTTTTTGTATGTTTTTACTGTCCTTGAATTTGCTTTTAACCTTTCTCATATTTGACGTGAGAGCTCCTTTTACAGAGCAGTATCAACGGCTTGTTCCTAATGCGGGAACATTTGGATATACGCTGTATCAGATTAGTCCTTTACTTATGGCGGTCGTGTATTCCTTTTTTAATTCACTTGCGCTTGCGCTATTTGCTGTTTTTGCATTAGCCATTCAAATGATTGTTAAATTTAATAATCAATACGTTGCTATTGTGATACCAGTGATTTTACTCTATGCGATTACATTTGCTTTTGATTCGGTTCCGCTTCTACTACCTTATGATATAAGAATTATTATCCAACCACGTTCAGCAAATGCCATTACCGAGATCGTTACGAAGCAGGATTTTGAAATAACCTTTTGCGCATGGATAGTCGCTGATTCTTTCTTGACTTTGATTGGGTTAGCAAGGAATAAGGATATTCTATGATGTTATATGACAAAAAATTCTACAAGTATATTGGATGTTGCGCGGTATACTTTGTGTTCACTATTTGCTATCTGTTTTTTTCAAATGCTACAACTGTTTGGCAGGCAAGTTGGTTTTCAGATAAGTTTTTTGTTTACCAGTACGCAATAGTTTTGCTGCTAGGATATTCGATAATCAGTTCATACTACAACAGTCAAACATATAATCGCTTTGAAACAAGAAAGCGGATAGTTACAAATCAGCTATTTCTATATGCTTTGCTGAATTTGATCCTGGTTACAATGCTTTTTGTTCTTGCAATGGCTGTAACTATGATATTGGGTGGAGCAAAAAGTTTCTTTACACTTCAAACGCTATTGGATTTATACTTCAGATTTTTACTTGGCTCATACCTATTAGAGACTATAGATTTGATATTTGAGTACTCAGGCGTTAAGAGCCTTTCTGCTGGAGCACAGATTATTTCGTTTCTACTTCTGAATTTTGAACTATTGTTGCTTATTCCAAGGCTTCATTTGCACACTTGCAATAGTTTGAATCTTTTGTTTTCTTGGATCTTTTTTGCTGATATATGGGGGTATGTGCCATTAGGGGTGCTCTGCTTACTATCGACAGTAGTTGTATATGAGAGAGCTAATCGAGGCGATTTATTGAAATGAAATATATAAAAAATCAATTTGCAAAGGTGGTTTTCCTTTTTCTGGTAATATCGTTAATCGTCACAGGTATGTTGAAACTAGCCGACCATGATTTCATTTATTCACTTTCTATATTGTTTGGCTGTTCATCACCCGCGCCACTAACATTAAAGATCTGCTTTTTCATGTTCGTTATACTTGCACAATACTTTAATGCAGATGGTTTTATTTTTTATATCAAAAATATTGACTACCTATTGATAAGATACAGGAGTAAATATCAGACATTGAGAAGCCTGCTTAAGTGGGTATTTTTCTCAAACATGGTTTTAGTATTTACAGCTTTTGTTGGCGCTGTAGTTGCTTTGTATTTCTGTACAGGTTCTTTAAGTGGTTCATTTTCAATGGATTCTATAGCGATACTCACAAGAGGATTTTTCCATTGTGTAATTCTGGCATTTTTTCAAGTAATGCTGCTCATCCGCGTTGGAGAGACAAAATGCTTTGGAGTAATTCTGTTGCTTGCAGTAGGTTATACTTTTTTGAAACTGTCGTATTCACCATTGGATTCATCTGCATTTTTATATAGATTTGCACTCGGTGGAATCATTTATTCGCTACTGTGCTTTTTAGAAATCACTGCACTCAAAAAAATATATATGGAGGACTGGACTGACTATGAGAATAGATGTTACTAATTTATCGAAGATAATTAGAGGATCTGTAATCCTCGACAATATTTCAATTCATTTTGAGAGTGGACATATCTACGGTATTATAGGGAAAAATGGAAGCGGAAAGACCATGCTTCTCAGAGCTATATCTGGTCTTATCGTTCCAAGTAGTGGCGTTGTTTATGTTGATGGAAAGGCTCTCGGCACAGAAATATCATTTCCTCCTGAGATTGGCATTCTTATAGAGAAACCTGAATTTCTGGGACACTTATCTGGATTTGAGAATCTCAAAATGCTGTCTGAAATAAAAGGTAGCATATCTGATGCCAATATAGCAGAGTACATGAATTATTTCGATTTAGACCCAGAGGAAAAAAAGCCTGTCCGCAAATACTCACAGGGAATGAAGCAGAAACTTGGGATTATTCAAGCCATTATGGAAAACCAAAAGCTATTGGTCTTAGATGAACCCTTTAATGCCTTAGACGAAAAATCTGTAAAGCTATTTCGAGAACTTTTGATCGAATACAAGAAACAGGAGAAGTTGATTATCCTTACATCTCATAATAAGGAAGATATTGAATCTCTCTGCGACCACACCTATCAAATACAGTCAGGGCAGATTATTGCAGAATGATGTAAAGCAAAAGCCAACGCAGGATGCGGCAACCGACGATGGCTGCTGCACCCTGCATTTTTGCTTTAGGTATTGTCAATACCCGCGTTTATAATATCGCTGATAATCTCGGCAATTTTGGTATCTTTTTTTACCTCACAACTGGCCGCATATTGTGCAAGCGCTTCGGTTGTCCTTGTGCCTGAGCATGATTCTGATTCCAATTCTCAATCTTCTGGCAAGCAGCGTAGCGGTAGTCGTATGGGAAAATATCGGAAGGTATGTCCTCTTGGTAATCATGCTGTGTAGCATATTATCTCCTTAGTTTATCTGTCTGTGAAGCGGGGTATCGAATACTATAATGCGACGCACTCAACGTTACTTGCCCCCAGCATAATAGGAGGAACCATCCATGCAAAGCGTAAATGAGTTATGTGAGAAAGGAAATTCACTTTCGGAATCAACAATTTGGTATGGGTACTGTAAAATCGTTTATTACCCAGCCAACACAGCGTGTTATCTCGAAGAACTTTGCTATGGGAGTGGTGAAGACGGCAATTATTGCACCTATCAATGCTGCAATTTCATCTAATGTTATTAAAAAGTTCTCTGAAGTATCTGCGGTTAATCTCACAGATGCAAAGAAAGCAAGCGTTACTAATTCCAATGCCACAAACAATAACTATTTCATGAAGGTTCCAAAATGTTAGCAATATTTCTGCAAAACCGGGCGGGGCTATGAAATCATACGCCCCGCCCATGAAGCGGCCCCGGAAAACCCTGCAATCAAGAGTGTTTTCCGGGGTCAAATGCTCACGGTCTACCCCGGTATTTCCGCATATAGCCGCGCTGCTTCTGCCGCCTTGCAGCACGGGCGCAGGTCGGGGAGCAGTACCGCTGCCGCCCGTCCGGGAGAAAGGCCCTGCCGCACACCGGGCAAGGACGGGTTTCCGTGATACGCTCCACGGTCAGCGACCTTTCCAGCACGGGATCAAGGGGCAGCACCGCCGAACGGAAATAGCGGCAATATGCCCCTGTCCAGCATTTCCCCAGCATATAGCACTCTTTATCTTGTTTCCACAGAAAACATTATGTAAATCGAATCTTTCAACTTGTAGGAAGGTCAGACTACATGATACAATAGCATAAATAATGACTGGGAGTTCGCATTATGTTGCTTTATTTACAGATGCTTGAAACTCCAGAGGAGAAGTCGCTGTTTGAACAGATCTATCTGGAGTACCGTGGCCTCATGTATCATGTGGCCTACGAAATTTTACATAACGATCAGGATGCCGAGGACGCTGTGCATCAGGCTTTCGTAAAAATAGTAGAAAATATTAAAAAAATTGATGATCCGGTGTGTCCAAAAACGCATGGCTATGTCGTTACAATAGTTGAACACCAAGCGATAGATCAGTACAGAAAGCGGCAAAAATACCAAACTGTCGAACTAATCGAAGAAATTCAAGGCACAAATGCTCATTATGAAGGGGACAACGATTTGACAAAATGTATTTTGCAACTGCCTGCCAGGTATCGTGAAATGATTTTGCTACGCTATCATTATGGGTACACTGTCAGGGAAATTGCAAAGATGTTGGAACTGTCGTTGTCGGCCACAATTAAACTGGATCAACGGGCTAAAACCAAATTGAAAAAACTATGTGAGGAGGCGGGAATCCTGTGATAAGCGATGAAATGCTGAAAAAAGCGACGGCTGAAGCGGATCAGGCAATCAGGGATTCGCTCCCCGCTCCAGCAGAATGTGAACATGAGTTTTCGCCATCGTTTCAACGAAAAATGCGCCGCACCTTTCGCAAAGCAAAATATCCTGTGATCTACAAACTGCCCAAATATGCAGCTTGCTTTGTTCTTGTGGTTGTTCTCGCCAGTAGCACTTGGCTGACTGTTGACGCAGAAGCGCGAGCCGCCTTTTTTGCGTGGGTGCGTGAACAATATGAAACATTCATTGAATATCGCTTTGTTGGAGATACCACACAGAATGATAAGTCAAAGCAATATGAATTAACGCAGTTACCGGACGGATTTTTCGAGACCAACAGAATGGAGTCGAAAGGAAACGCAGTAGTCATATATCAAAACGGGTCCGGAAAAACCATTCAATTTACCTATTCGCAAGGTGATGATTCCATAAGTCTATTTCTCGAAAGTAACACTTCTGATGTTCAAATTGTTCGCATCGGGAATATTGACGCGGAGTTTTACCTTTCCAGTGATCCTGATATATCAAATGGCTTGGTTTGGCAATCAGAAGATAGAAATACGTTTTTTTGTATTACATCCACTTTACCCCAAGAGGTTATGCTTCGATTGGCGGAAAGCGTACAAGCAAAAAAATAAATTTGTTAACAGCTGTCCAAAATGACCCCTTTCATTCGTTTAAGAAGTAAAACGAACGAAAGGGGTCATTTCTTTGAAAAAACGAATTATTCCGCTTGTACTATTGCTCGCCATGCTACTGTCACTTCCAGCATATGCGGCATCTCCCCGTGTGATGACAATTCTACCTGCAATCTCTTTTGATGGCACAACCGCCAATTGTCGTGTTTCTGTTTCTGCTGATAGATCAACTGATCAGATAAGTGCCGTTATCCAACTTTGGAATGGCTCCACACGTATTGCGCGTTGGACTGACTCTGGGACTGGATACCTTCTTTTCTCTAATTCAGCTACTGTTTCAAAAGGCAAAACCTATGAGTTAACCGTTGATGTGAAAATAAATGGTGTCTCAAAGCCACAAGTTTCAATCGAAGGTACTTGCAAATAAATTATAATTATCTCTATCCTTCTATCACTTGGTTTAATGATTTTGATGAGTCCTGCCTCATTTGCGAGCACCAGTTTCTCCGAGGACAACATGCACAAAAGCTATCAGGATGTAATTGATAGCGCTGTCGTATACGGAGTTCCTCTCGATTTGACCTATGAAGATTATATAAGCAATTATCTACCATCCTATGGTTACTGTTTTTTCAATTCGATTTCCGGAAGTTCGGCAGATCCTTGGTGATCATTAGGTGCGACAAAAAATTCCTTTATGAGCACTGTCCAAAATAAACCTTCATATTCGTTTATAGAGGTAAAAGATCTTAAAACAAAATGAAAGATTGATTTTTAGTAAAACTTGAACTTATAAAGAGGTGAGTCCAATGGTTTAAGATTTTGCTTTAAAGCGAATTGACGTCCCCCATTTTCTAACAAAAGGGAGGAATTAAAGTATGAAAAAGCTGAAGATTTTGTTCTCCATGATCTGCGCCATTGCCATTATTTCTTCGCTGTGCGTTCCGGCTTTTGCGTATAGCGACGGCGACCGCGAAGTTCTGTACTATAACTTCAACATTGGTACCGGTGAACTGGTCGGCTGCTCCTCGTCCAGCATGAAGCGTCTCTACAACCGCGAATGGGTCGTAACGGTGAGTAGCCGCTCCAATAACCGTTACACCATCACCTATGGAATGCTCGACAACAACGCGACCGAGTGGGACAATGCGCTCGTGAGCAACACGACCTCGCGGTCCGGGACCGGGAACTTCGGTTCCACCTATCCTAGTTCTTCGTCCATCGGTTCTCGCCTTTACCTCGGTGCCCTCATCAATTTCAACGATGTCAACCGTGGCGTCAAGACAAGTGGACAATGGAGTACGGATGCGGCTAGGTAATTTCCAACAATGCAAGGAGTGATGGGAGGTGCACGGCAATTCCCATCACTCCTTGTTGCTTTATGGTGGTATATATGAAAAAAACAAGAATGATCTGGATCGGCACACTCCTTTGTCTATTACTCACAGCCTGCCAGCCAGCCCCAGGCGAACCTGCAAACTCTGATACCGACAGCACTGCGGACACCTCTGTCTCACAGTCCGGCAATCCAGTTGAGGATGGCACAAATGTAGGAAACGATATAGCCTCCATTTCAGATGCAAATATGGAGCTGGTGCGCAGCGTGAATGGAACTGCGATAGAAGAAACCATAACTACGGCTGATGGAAAGCAGATTCTTCTCAATGCTCAGGTAAATACCGAAAGTGTCGAAACTATTCAGCAGTATCAATATGAGGTGCTTCCTGTTACGGACGAACTGCGTGAAACACTATTCACTACATTTTTCGGTGCGCGCGCTTCTGAGGCCATTTATGACCAGCGCAACGATGTCTGGGAACTTCACAACTCTGAAGCAATCGGTGACTATTATCTCTATGAGCACACCATTGCTATGGCTGGGGAGAGCGTACCTGGAGAAGAAATCTTTACATTGGGATACCGGGATGTAAACCTATATCCCTTTGAAGATAACCTGTTGTCCTCCTCTGCGGAATGCGGTGTATCTATCCCTCTGGAGGATGTAATTTCTTTGTGCGGTACCATTACAGACGCCATTGCTCCCCAAAACAGCTATACCGCAGACACCGTGCTGCCTTACGGCAACCAAGGGCGGCGGCCTTATTATACGATTTTCTTCCGACGCACCGCAGGCGGAATGCCCATCATAGGTTACAATGACCTTTATTTTTTGGTGGATAGTAATGGTATCCAAACAATCAGCGGTGCCCTTTACGGGCTGACGGCACAGCCGCTTTCCTCTGAGCTTCTCTCCCTTGAGGATGCGGTCGCATCTCTGCGGGAAAACACCAGTCTTATTGATTTCTATGGTGAAGATACCCTTTCTGTCGGCGCCATTTCTTTAGAATATATTGTAACGCTGACAGAAACACAGGAGGCGGTTGCCATTCCTGCCTGGCGTTTTCAAATCGGAACGAATGATAACTCCTTGATGATCAACCGCAGGCGAGTTCTGGCAGTAAATGCTGTTACCGGGGAACTGATACAAGGAGAGCGAGGGAGGTCCTTTTGAGTAAATCTTTGCGATTTCGGCTTCGAGCCGCCATCTTTTCCTGGCCGATGCTGGCCAGCATCATTGTAGGAGTATTTCTGCTTCTATGGAATCAGATTTACTACTGGATTCTATACTGTATCTCGTATGAACCGATTCCCCTGAGCGCCATGTGCACGACTTTTCTTGATTCCATTTTCCGGGCAAATGACCTGGGCGGTTTTGGCATATTTGCTACGATTCTGGCTGTCCTTCCTGCGTCCACTCTATTCTGTGAAGATTACAACAGTGGCTACTGTAAGGCGATTTTGTGTCGGGTGGAACGAAAACGCTATCTTCGGGAAACCTTGCTCTGTTCCGGCATTTCCGGCGGGTTGGCTGTTTTTCTACCCGTTCTGCTCAGCGATATAGTTTGGATCATAAATGGTGAGCCGAACACCGGGGAGCAGATGGGAATCAACTATTTTACAGTCTTTGATGGAACTGTATATGGGGAATTACAGTTTGTCTGGAACGGCTTTTTTCTGGTGCTGTTCCTACTTTTGCTGGCCTTTCTGTTCGGCGCATCCTGGTCCGTGATTGGGTTATGCGTCTCTGCACTTATTCCGAATCGCTACATTACTCTGGCCGCTCCCTTTGCACTGTTCTTCGGTGCACACCTGATTCTCTACCGATTGGATAAACCACTGCTGTTCAGCCCCGCCAATGTTCTGATGCCGGCTACAGACTTCATTCCATTCCCAGCTTTCCCGCTGTTGTACCAGCTGGGGATGCTGGCACTGGCTTCAGCTTTATGCTGGAAACTGCTCGAAAGGAGGCTGCGGGATGTTTAAGATCTGTGCACATCAATTCCGACAGGCCTTTTTCTCGCCGCGGCTATACCTGGCGTTGATTTTGGGCTGTACTATTCAAATCATCAGCGTGTTTCCTCTGTTGGATTTTTCAAAAGCCATGGGTGAACCCCTTGGAATTTTTGAGGCATTCATTTATTTCAATACTGATACCTATACAGCGACCTGCGCTTTTCTGGGTGCTGTTTTAATGGTGTCCGATATACCATTTTCCAGCCAGAACGAAACATACACCCTCCTGCGAGTATCCCGCAAGACCTGGGTCGCCGGAAAAGTTCTTTACTTGCTTGGTATTAGCGCAGTGTATTATCTTGTGCTATTTATTGCTGGCGCATTGTTTATTTCAGAAAATGCCTTTGTTGCTAATATATGGAGTCTGCCTCTTACTGTTCTTGTACAGAATCAGGCGCCTGAACTGGCTTGGGAATACCAGGTTTCCTTCCCATACGGGCATTTGCTGACACTGACACCAGCCATAGCCTGCGTATTAAGTTACCTGCTTAGTGTGTGCTATGTTTTTGTAATGAGTCTCATCATTTTCTGGCTTAATCTGCGCATCTCTAAGGTACTCAGTTACCTGGCTGCTGTACTGGTTCATGTGGCAGGATACATTCTGACCATTGGTTTTTTGACTGATTCTTACCGAAAGTTTTCTCTTCTAGCGAACAGCCTGCTCATGTACCACAATATCAACGGTTCGGAAGTGGAAACTGCATACCTGGCACTGCCACAATCGTTCCTGGTCTATGCCGCTGTTGCTGTGATGCTGTTTCTTTTGATTCTACATGCGATCCACAGTTACGATTTCCGTATTACAGTGGGGACAAAGCAATGAAAGGACGCCTATTTACACGGGTTTTTGACCATCATACATTTGCCTGCTATTTTGCTGCAATAGCCCTCATGCTGTTCCTTGTCGGTGGTCATCGCTCTCCGCTGTTGTTCTTCATGGGGTTTTCTGCCCAAGATGGCGCTGGTGGGCTGGATATTATGAGAACGATGGAATGGAATCTTTGTGTTCTTCCGCCCGTCTCTGCAAGCATTCTTTTTCTGATGCCTGAACTGGGAGCACTAAGCACCTATACTATCGTGCGTTCCAAAAACATCCGCCGTTGGTGGCTGATGCGTCTGGCTGCAGTAGTTGTGATCAACTATGTATTTTTTCTTTTTGCACTGGTCCTACTGTCCCTCATTTCTGGCGCAGAGCTGTTGTTGGCAGAATGGTCCACAGCTGCGGTTCTGTTTCCACTGCACACCACACTTCTCTCATCCCTCTGTGCTGGCGGTATGATCCTGTTTACCAGCCGAGCAACCATCATCTTTTATCTTTTGGTCGAGTGTGGTCTGTTAGCAGTCGGAATGGCTTACCCACCAGTCAGCTTATTTCTTCCACCCTACTGGGGCATGGCGCAGGCAATGGGCGACCGCTTCAGTTCTGCGGTGGCGGTCAGTGTGTTTCTGTTGATCGTGCTGAACCTTGGCATTATATACTGGCTGAGTCGGCATAACCCGGCAGCAAATCCACAAAGCAAGTAATAGGAGGGATTTTATGGAATCTATTATTGAAGTACAGGATGTTACAAAGTCCTTTAAAGGAGCCACCGTACTCCGGCAAATCAATATCTCTTTTGAGAAGGGGAAAATTCATGGAATCATTGGGCGAAATGGCTCCGGAAAAACAGTGCTGATTAAAACTATCTGCGGCCTGATCCACCCAGATCAAGGAAAGGTGATTGTAGATGGAAAAGTTATTGGGAAAGATGTGGATTTTCCAGAAAGCATTGGTGCCATCATCGAAGCTCCTGGATTTCTGCCATCGGTCAGCGCCTTCCGAAACATGTCTTATCTGGCGTCACTGCGGGGGCGCATTGGGAGAGACGAGATTCGTGCTGCCATATCCTTTGTTGGTCTCGACCCGGATGATAAGAAAGCGGTGGGGAAGTACTCCCTTGGTATGAAACAACGCTTAGGGTTGGCTCAGGCTATTATGGAAGATCCAGATATTTTGCTTTTGGATGAACCAATGAACGGTTTGGATAATAGTGGCGTCTCAGAAATGCGAAACTATCTATTACAGCTCCGGGAAAAAGGAAAGACTATTTTGCTGATTTCTCATAGCATAGAAGACATCAACACCCTTTGCGATACAGTTCATGAAATGGATCATGGCGTCTTAACCGAGAAAGAACACATTTCTTCCGAGTGTCTCGACCATAATCTTAAGAATTAAGTCATAAAACCTGCGTTTTTTCGATCTCTACACCACTTTTTTCATCCGTAAGTATCTGTTCACCTGTACGGTTCAAGGGGGTACAAAAATGGACTGCCCCCCAGGCAACATACGAACCGGGCGGCAATTTTGCCGCCCGGTTTTTGTTTCAAAGCCATCTGCAAAGGAGTAGGAATCCGCTGTTGGCAAAGAGTGACAGACTGCTCCCCAGGTGTGGGATCAGGGGCGTCATAGGCATCCGCAGGGGCGCTTTCCGGCTGCACTGCCGGGGATTCATCAGACGAATCATCTTCCGGCACAGGGGCGTTTTCCGGCTCGTCAGTGCAGGGTAAGTCAGAGCATAAGGTATAGAGATTGCTGGTCTGTCCGCCGTTCTTACGCTCGTCAAATCGGGCCTGCTTAACGATATATCCCGCCTTCACCAATTCATCCAGCGCCCGCTTTACGGTGGACACCCCATAGCCGCACTTGGCGGCTATGGTCTTGATAGAGGGGAAGCACTCGCCCTCTTTGTTGCAATGCAGAACCAGGACTTGCAGCACAAGCCGCGCTCTGGGCTTCAGTTCAGAAGAAAATGCCCGCTGCATATACTCAAACTTTGCCATATTCCAATCCTCCCAATCATGTCTTACTGTTACAGGCGCTTTTCTCCTGCAATATACTTCTCCACCAGCGGCCGGTAAATCTGTCCGTTGGCCCGTTTCGCAAACAGGTCGTGGGATGCAGCCGCAATCTGCACATCTTCCCCAAAGAGTTCCATACAGTATTCCTGAATTTCCTGCGGCATACAGATCGCCACCGGGCGCACTTCCAACGAACCGCACTCGGACAACGCCTTGTGGAACACCGGAATCTCATATCACAAGCGTTGAGCCTGACAGGGGCGGCTTCGTCCCTGTCCTTTGCTTTTAATCCTGCTCGAACATTTTCAGAGAGTTCAGGATCGATGCCACACCATCCTGCCCGCCAAACCATTGTTCCAATTCTGCTCCGTCTGCGGGCGGCATAGGTTTAGACGCAGCGGAGATAGCCGCATCCTGCTGTGCGGTGGAAGGCTTCGGCTCGGGCTGCTTTTTCAAATGGCTCTGGTTCTTTGCCAGGATGGCAAGGATCATCTCCTCCAGCGCTGCCTGATCCGGAACCGGAACAGACACCTCCGGCGTCTCCTTGCAGTTGATATAGTGCAGGACAGCGCTGACAAGAAACTGCGCTTTGCTGCGGCCTTGCCGGTTGAGCAGGTCGATCACCGCTTTATGCTGTGGGTCACAGATGTTGAAGCGGATCGTGAATTTCCCGGGGTCCTTCTTGTCGGTCATAGCACTCACCGCCCGCTGTGCTGAAGCCGGTAAAGATACTCATACCCCTTGGCATTGGCATTGATGTCCTCCACAAAAATCGCCTGCCCGGTTTTTCCGGACGCTTCGATCTGCCGGCGCAGCAGAGTAGCGCCCCCGCCCAGGAAGATCACTTTGCCGGACTTGAGTTCCAGCATCCGCTCCCGCAGGCCGCTGAGCAGGTCGTTGATAAATTCCTGTGCTTCCCGTTCTGCCAGAGCGATGACCTCCGGCGCCGCGTCCTGATCCTCGCCGCGCAGGATCCGGTCGATCTCGCTTTCCTCCAGCAGAATGTCCAGCTCGGCATTTGCTTTTGCGCAGATGCGGTTATAGAGCAGGATCACGCCGTTTTCCAGAGAATCACAGGCTGCCATGTCCGGCACACCGTTCCGCAAACGCACATAATCCGCCGTAAAGCCGCCGATATCGACCACCAGCGCTCTGGGGAATGAGGCGAGGTTTTTTACCGTGGCAGCAGCGGCAGAAAAGGACTGCGGGAAACAGGCTGTGTTTTCAATGAAAATGGCATAGGGCTTTCCCTTAAACTGAAAGGCAACCGCACCCCGCCCGTTGAAATAGTTGATAAACCGCTTTGCCTGCACGCCAAAATGCGCGGGAGGAAGGCCGACCGCCAGCTGCACGCGCATGAGGCTGCCGCTGTACTGTCCCATCGCTTCGATCTCATGCGCGATGGCAAAAAGCGTCAGAATGAAGAAGCGTTCATCCTCCGTCTTATCTCTGCGGTAGGGGATCCGCTGATCGGTCAATGTGTAATACTTTCCCCGATAGGCACGGTTATTGCGCCAGAGCGGAAGAGCCTGCGTCAAGAGCCACCACAGCAGCCAAAGGGCAAACACCGCCAGCAGCAGGGGGAGAAGCATCCGTCCGCGGATGAGTGCGAGAATGGCGATCACGATACCGATGAGAAGCGAGATGCTGCTCCGAAGGGGAGATTCTTTTTTCATTTCAGTTGCCACCTTTCAAAAATAATCTGGAAAACAAAAAAAGAGGAACCGCGTATGTGTCCAGAATCTCTTAAAACACATCACGCGGTTCCTCTTTTTCACTTCGCCGGAATACGCTTATTCCGGCAGGCGTTCCCGATCTCCGTCCACGACCTCCACAGGAGGCATCGGCGGCTGGGCAGCGCCGGGGCTTTGCTTTCGTGCGGGTCTCTGCGCTGTACGGGGAGGCTTCGTCTGCCATCCCGTCAGGCTGAGCTTCAGCCGCTTGTCCTTTTCGCTTCCGCCGTTTCTGGTGCAGTCCACCAGCTCCAAAAAGCCTTGGACCCAGATGCGGGAATCCTTGTGGATCTCCGCATTCGCCAGCGACAATGCAGCCGTTCCCCATGCCCAGACCTCAAAATACTGTCTGTGACCGGTATCCCTGCGCCCGATCCATTCGACCAGACCGAAGGACACATAGGGGACTTGCCTGTGACTCATTTTCAGCTGAAGGTCATTGGTCACCCGACCGAAAACATGGACTTCTGCCATACAACTCCTTTCTGCCGCGAGGGCAATACTTATATATAAAAAGTGCCAGTAAAGCGGCAGATACCCAATAAGGGTACAGTCGTCCTACTGACACTTGCGTACAAACCTGACAGCGTGCGCAGGTGGATCGCTCCACACACGGATCTAAGTCCATGCCCCGATAAGGGAAATTGCGCAAAACTCATTTACAGGGGCATTGTACCACAGGATATGGCTCGTGTCAAGCAAGAAACACAATATATAGTATTTAATCGCGGCGTATTTTATAGATATTGTGTCTCAGCCTATTCCTTTACGAACAGACCGATGGGACAGATGTGGGTAAAACCGGGGGTGGAGATGTACCAGCAGCCGGGCCCCTCCGGTTCCCAGCTCATTTCTATGGTGATCTCCCGCCATCCATCCGGAAAGAGCGCATGGAAGGTCTCTCCGGCGTGAATACCGCGTCCATTGAGCAGCAGACGGGGGTGAGGATCGAAGTCCTCCGGGGCGGGCAGCCTGATTTGCCCAAGTCTTTCTCTGTTCATGATAGAACCTCCTCGTATAATAAATACAAAAAAGAAAGCTGTTTTTTTGCAGCCAACAGAAAAATACAGGTTCCGTAAAAAGGAGAGAAGAAAGCTACCGAAAAACGGGACTGCTATCAGAAAGGTATCAATTGTGCAGTAGCAAATCAAAAGGGCGGTGTCGGCAAAACAACCACGTCCCAGGCATTGTCTGCAGGACTGGCAGCGAAGGGGTACAGGGTTCTGGGGATTGACCTTGATCCGCAGGGAAATTTCTCTACGGCCTGCGGAGCAGAGAACTATAATGTCCAGACGATTTATGAGGTTATGAAGCGGGCGGCCAGCATCCAGGACGCCATCCAGCACACGAAGGGCGGCTATGACGTTGTACCGGCTAATATTATGCTGGCCGGAGCCGAGCAGGAATTCTCCCAGACCGGAAAGGAACACCGGCTGAAGGAGGCTGTGGCGCCGGTGGCCAGTGACTATGATTTTATCGTGATTGACACACCTCCTTCCCTGGGCGTGCTGACGGTGAACGCTTTTACCTGTGCCACCGATATTCTGATTCCGACAACGGCGGGAATTTTTGCGACCGCCGGGATCTCCCAGCTCAACGAGACAGTCACCAGCGTTCAGAAGTATTGCAATCCGGCTGTAAAAGTGAGAGGAATTTTGTTTACGAGATTTAATCCGCGGGCGAATATCAGCCGGCAGATGAAGGAACTGGCGGAGCAGCTTGGCGAATACATTTCTGCGCCGATCTACAAGACATACATTCGATCTGCTGTAGTGGTGGAGGAGGCCCAGGCGAACAGTCAGGACATTTTTGACTATGCCAACAAGTCTACGGTGGCAGAAGACTATAAAGCATTTATTGACGAATTTTTGAAAGGGGTAAATGAATAATGGCAGAGAAAGCGAAGTTTGATCGAGAGGCTGCGTTTAAGTCTATCATCGGAGCAGGACGCCAGAGCGAGAATGCTGTTGTTGCTGAAAAAATGCAAAGAAAAATAGTGACCGGGTGCAGCGGGCCTATTATCTGGATCGGGATATTGATAAGGCGCTACGTAGGATGGCGCTGGAGGAAGGAAAGAACCTGACGGAATCGGTCAATGATGCTTTACGAGCGGGATTGACAAAATATCTGTAAAAAAGTAAAAAAGAAAGAAAAAGCGAGGGCAGACAATCGCAGATAAAAAGCGGCCCATATAAATAGCTTGAATACGCTATCTGTATGGGCCACCTAAACGATATAGAGTGCTTTAATATGGACAGTCCGGTCGGTTTGACAAATAGTGTGGTTGTTGAAATGGTTGGTAAAGAGTATTGATAGAGTGGACTATCTGTGATATAATAAATTTGCAATAGCATATTGAATATACGGAAAATTCAAGGAAATGGAGGAATCGATATGTACGGTATACAGTTCATGCGTCACACCAGCAGCCGGCTGGGCCGGAAATATTCTTATCTTCAATTCTGGAGAGGGCAAATTAAAATCGTAAGTATGGGCGCATGAACGTCGGCTTTGTAGCATGGATGTTCATGCGCTTTTTTGTATCGTAAAACATTATGTGCCCGTTGACAGTAATGGTGAAATATAATATAATAACTGCGCGATGAAAATGAGACCGTACTGGCCTCGGAATATGAAAGTAGCAAAATGCGACGAGGCTTAAGTGTGTATGCTTAGGGCCCCGTCGCATTTTATTACTCTGGAAAGGACAGGAGGGGATAAAAATGGGGAGCATAGTAGAAGCGGCCATATATGAATATATTGGTAAATTTTTCCTAATTTTTGTAGTAGTGCCTGTGGGCATAATGGTTTTAGGGTATATAATTTCCATTATTGTGGAGGTGATCAATGAAATAAGAAAAAAGTAGGAAGGAAAACCCAAACAGAGGCAAAGAAAGGAGAGCACACAAGTGAAAAAATTGATATCGTTGCTTATGACAATCGCGGTTTTACTTTCGGTTTTGCAACCGGCATGGGCTATAGAAGAAGCTGCTGAAATAGATGCTGTAGCTGCCAGCAGGAATCTGATTGTTGTAGTACCTGGAATCATAGGAAGTGAGCTCGTTGACGGAAATGGGGCAAAGGTTTGGGTTGGCGTTGGTGGAATACTGGGCCAAATCCAGTGCAATGAGGTTGGAAATCCAGTATATCCCCTATATGCATATAATAATGATAATTATGGTGCGCGTGACACCTATAAGACATTATATGATAGCTTGAAGAGCAGATACTCGAGCCAAGCCGATGTTAAGTTTTTTGCGTATGATTGGAGAAAGACGAATACAAGAGCAGGACAAGCATTAAAAAGTATGGTTAATGGGTATTCTGGAAAGATTATTATCGTGGCACATAGCATGGGTGGAATAGTTGCCTCCGATTACTTGAGAATTGCAACGGAGAGTCAACGAAGTAGAACAACTCTCATTACGCTCGGAACTCCATTTACTGGAGCACCAAAAGCCGTTCAAGTAATGGAAAATGGTAAAATGTTTCCGGGGATTGTAGGAGATTTAACCAGTAGCTACATACAAAACCTGATTCGCAATATACCTGCGGCATATGAGCTTTTACCAACAACAAGATCTACTGCATATGTACAGGTTAATGGCGTCGATCAAACTGCAACGAATGCATGGAATATCTTGAAACAGAGGAGTTGGGCAAATTTTCAGAGTGGATCTGGGCTAAAACCGATGATGAATACCGCTCGAAATTTCCATGCAAACCTCATGCAATCGAACAATCAACATTATGCTTTGTCTGCAGGAAGGTCAGTTTTTATCACAAGTACTGGATATACAACAGTGCAGAAAGTGAACTATAGTCTTAGTGGGGGGCAGTATAGCGTTTCTTCGTATATAGGTACTAATGATGGAGATGGAACAGTTCCATCAACAAGCGCACAAAATAGATTGAGCAATACGGATACACATGTTGTTAGAGTCGTCAATGCTGGGAACCATACGGATATGCTTTCAAATCCGAACACCTTGACAAAGGTATATCAATATGTTTCCCAGACATTAGCCGGAAATAGCTTGTCAGCAATCGAGGAGAATGAAGTTGGAAACACCCATGTAAATGAAAAGGGATGGGTTGTTGGTGAAGGAATTGATGGAAGGCGGGTGCGAGTTATTATTCGCGGTAGCAGTATGCCGACCATAGTTTCTTCTACTGGAGAGCCATACACATTAATTGGAGAACAGCTATATGTTGGAGATGAAGCTATTGAAGATAACTATGTTGGAGAATGTTGGGAAGTAAGCGATGGTTATCAGTTTGAAATGATGAGAGGAGCACATAAATTTGTGTATGATGACGACACTAAAGAAGGCTTCTCTGTGGAAGTTTCGTATATGGAGAATGGATACTATGAGGCAATGCAAACATATGAGATTAAAGAAACAGAGGGAACGTATGAGTTAAGCACTTGGGAAAGTGTCCAGAAGCAGCCTGAGATGACTGTAAATAATGGCATCGTGGTCGAGGAAGTTGAGCCGAGTTCGATTTTTAACGGTCTTGAATTACAAAGATTAAACGTGGATTGATAGATAAGGCTGCGGTAGACGCTGATTGGAGCCTTGAAAGGAAGAGGGAATAGATGGCGGCTGCGGGAGGCATGTGGCCGGCAGCAGAAGTAAAGAATGAAGCTCGTCTGGGCGAGGATGAATAGTAATTAGGCCCAGAGCGTCTTGGTCGGTATTACCGGCTGGGGGGATAGCATTTTGCTAATTTAGAAGCCATTTTTAGGATTAATGTTCCTATATGATGTGCGGGTTTGCCATAGTCTCAGCCCTCTGCCAATGAAAAGGCAGAGGGCTGAGATTTAATCTACGGGTTTATATTTCGTCACAGTTTTCAAATGGGTTTCGGGGTTTCCGTTCAAAACAAGGTCTGCATATCCCTTGGGTCCAAGATTTTATTCGCATCCCCACGGGGCCGTGAACTCCCGACACTGACATCTGCAATAATATTCAATTTTGGCGTGTTGTGCTCACTCATCGTATTTCTTCATTTCTATGATATTTGGGTCTTCCTGTGCAGCAGCCTGACAGTCTATCTCCGATTCGGCCCGGCACTCCTCAATCTCCTCCAGCCCCAGCAGCGCGCCATGGGGTATCCTCGCTTCCGGCAGCGCGGCTCCGGGAGAGCTTTGAAGGTAAATGCGGTAACTGCTGCCAATCAGAAATCTTTGGCGCCGATCCAGCAGGAGGTCATGCGCAGTGCCGGAATCATCCATCAGCCGGATACGCTGGTGTCCTCCCAAGGGTGCTCGCCTGATGGCGACACACACGCCCTCCACCGTTTCATAGGCCCCCTGACGGATCGCTTGAAACAGCAGAATACATCGAACGACTATGCAGGATGCCAATAAGGAGCTGAGCGTCAGAAGCGTTGGGTCGTGCAGGGCAATACGGCCTGCCAGCCCTATCAGGAAAATAACCGGCCCTGCGGCGGCGGATAAGAGCCACCGCCGCAGGATCGGAGCAGGCCAGTTTTCAAACCCGCTCATGCACAGGCCCTCTCAAAGATGACCTGCTTGCGAAGATAGAGATTGGCAACCGCCGCTGTCACAGACTGACAAGCTGTGGCAGTCCGCATTTCCGATACGATGTTGTCGCTGGTTGTTTCCTGATCTCCATACAGCAGTGCAAGCGTCTGCTGACTGCCGACGGCAGCCGAAATATCGCATTCCGCGCATCGAACCAGTTCCGCCGTGGAAAGCGGCGCGCAGCGGCTGAGAGCCATAATGTGCCGCTCCGGCTCCGTGCGCCGGTCACGCCGAAAGAGCGCCGCAGCCAGTGCGGGAGCGGTCCCGCTGCGCAGCAGTTTCAGAAAGGTCACCACCTTCAGGGGAAAGCTGCTTGAGATGGGAACAACATAAAGCCCGCCGAGAAGGTCATAAAGCGCGTCAAAATCTGTCGTGCCGCTGCCCTTGGCAACAAGTCCCCGTGTTACGAGCCGGTCAAGGCAGTCTGAAAAGCTGCGTCGAGGGAAAAGCTCCATTCCGTTGGAGAGCTGTTCATAGAAGTCCTCTGCACGCTGCCGGTCTGTCAGCCGCCAGCACAGCGCGGTCCAAAGCGTCATCTCCTGCGGATCCATTCCGAACTCACGGTGATCCATGAGAATGACCGGATAACGCCGGCCCCCGCCATCGTTTCGGCAGCGGAAATGTCCCAATGCCGTATAAAGTGTTTTTTCTGCCATACGAACTCCTCCTTATGCGCTCTTGATATCCTGTTCCGTGCAGGCGGTATAGAACTCCCGCACGATCCGCTCCCGGCGCAGCTTTTCCGCCGCCCGTGAGATACAGGCTCCGATGTAGTTTGGTTTCTTTTGATATAGCTTGGCGATATCCGCACAGCTGTAGCCTCTGACCCGCAGCTCCATCGCTTCGATCCCAAGCCGGGCGGTGCCGTGGTAGCGGTTCCTGAAATGGGAGAGCAGGGCGTCGGAGGAAACATCAGAGATCAGATCTTCTGTGTGAAAAGGGCTGACCGGCTCCGGCGCTCCCATCTCGGCAAAAGCATCCAGCGACAACAACGGCAGATTTTTTCGCGCAGATTGGATCTCACGGCAGCGATCCAGCAAATAATTTCGGATAACGGTTCTGGCGTAAGCGGGAAATGCCCCCATTTCCTCCCGGTAAGAAACCGCCGCGCGGCAAAGCGCGATACAGCCTTCCTGGTACAGATCATCATGTCCCATGCCGTCCACCGTCTCATTGGTCTTGATGCTGCGGCGAAGCACCTGTTCTACCAGCGCAAGGTGATCCTCCACTCTCCGGCGCTGGAGATCGTTCAAGGTAAATTCCATACTCATGATTTCCCTTCTTTCTGTGTTTGATTTTGCTATGCCGCTCTTGCTGCGGTGGCGCGAAACCTGCGGCTGAGCGCAATGACCTCGTCACAGCGCGCAGCGGAGAATTTAGCGATATGCGCATCCTCGGCGGGAAGCCCCATAGACAGCTGCAGCAGGCGGTAGGCTTCTTTTCGGCTCATGATGCCATTCTTCCAGAGACTGTCCAGGGCCACATGCGCATCGTGCCGCTTTTTCCGCAGGGCCTTATCCGCCAGCGTCCCCATGGGAAGCATCGTTTTCCGGTGCGCGGCCACATAGCAGTCACAGGCGGGGTACCGTCCGCAGACATAGTATTTGGCATCGGGGTCCGGGGCTTTATCGCCATAAACCACGCTGGCCGGGCGAAGATACGCCCTAGAACCACAGGCAGGGCAAGTGATGTTGATTCGTTTCATACAAGATCTCCTTTCTGTTTCTGATATTTTGGAACGAGGGTGCAAGGTGATGAACTCGCAAGGTATTCCATCGGACACTGCTCGGAACTGCTCATTTCCCAGGTCAGGTAGTTGGAAAAGAGGGATGAGAAGGCGTCCTTGCTGAGCGTTCCGATGCAATCGCCCGGATCGATCCGCTCTCCGGTTCCTTCTTCAAACTCCCGAACGCCGACGAGCAAAGGCGCGCCATCCTGCCGGATTGCCGTGAGACAACCGGAGCGGTCAACCTTGCAGGGATGTGGGCACGGCCCACAGGGAATGTAAATGGCGTTGCGCCAGTTTCCTTTGCAGCAGAACAGCAGTTCATACAGGTTTCGTTTGATTTGATCCATGGGAGCCTCCTTAAAAATCCCTCGTAGTATTACGCGCCGCTCAAGGGGGGTATCGTCCCCTTGAAATTTGAACTTTTTGTAAAGAATAGAAAAAGCGGCCCGCATATAGCAGACCGCTTGACAGTTTCAAAAAATTGCGTATAATATAAACAAGATTATCATAATATAATTTATCATAAATAAATCGTAGATGCTGGAGGTGGCACAGGTGAACTTTATCGGACGAAAAGAAGAATTGAATACGCTGGAAAAGGAATTCCGCCGGGATGGCAGCTTTGTTGTGATCTATGGCCGGCGCCGTATCGGAAAGACAACGCTGATCAAAGAATTCATCAAAGATAAGCAGGCATTTTATTTCCTTGCGACGGAGGAAGTGGAGTCCCAGAGCATGAAGCGTCTTGCCGGCGTGGTAGCCCGGGTCACTGGAAATTCCATGCTGCAGAGGGTCACCTTCACGGACTGGCTGGATCTGTTCCGTGAGATCGCCAACTACCGTCCGGAGGAAAAGAAAGTGCTGGTCATTGACGAGTTTCCGTATTTGGTCAAGACAAACGCGGCCTTTCCGTCCATTCTGCAAAATGCCTGGGACGAGATCCTGAAGGACAGTAATGTTATGCTGATCCTCTGTGGGTCGCTGATCAGCATGATGCAGAAGCATGCCCTTTCTCACGATAGTCCGCTTTATGGCCGGCGCAGCGCGCAGATTCGCTTGAAGCCGCTGCCGTTTACAGACCTCTATGCCGTGCAGGGGCAGCCGTTCCCCCAGGCGGTGGAGCAGTATTCCGTAACGGGCGGCGTCCCGAAATATCTGGAGTTTTTTGAGCCCGGGGAAGACCTCTACCGTCAGATTCAGGAAGTTGTACTGTCCAAGAACGGATTTCTCTATGAGGAGCCGAACTTCCTGCTGAAAGACGAGGTACAGTCCGCCAACAGCTATTTCTCCATCATTCGCGCCATTGCGGATGGCAACCACAAGCTGGGTAAGATCGCCGGTGCCCTGGGTATGGAGACATCCTCGCTGACGCCCTATCTCTCCACGCTGATCGATCTGGACTTTCTGAAAAAGGCAACACCGGTCACGGAGAAGAATCCGGAGAAGTCCAGAAAGGGCCTCTACTTCATTTCAGATAATTTCATCCGCTTCTGGTTCCGCTATGTCTATCCCTACAAAGGGGAGCTGGAACTGGACAATCAGCAGATCGTTCTGGACGAGTTGGAGAAGGACTTTATTCAGAAATTCGTTGCCTTCTCCTATGAGGACGTCTGCAAGGATATCTTTGCCTCCCTATGCCGGAACAAGGCGGTGGACTTCGTGCCCTCCCGCATCGGATCCTACTGGCCGGGTGGCATCAACGGCGATACGGAGATCGATGTGATGGCGGTGGATCACCAGAAGAAGCAGGTATTCGCTGGGGAATGCAAGTACCACAACAAGCCGGTGGATGCGACGGTCTATTATGAACTGGAGGAAAAGGTGAAAAAGTCTGCGGAGCTGCGCACGGCTTTCCCTGGGTATAAGATACTGTACGGTCTGTTTTCCAAGAGCGGCTTCACGCAGCGGATGCTTGACCAGGCCGAGGGACGGGATGATATTCTGCTGATTCAAGAAGACCACATTTTATAAATAGCCGAAGCGGCTGCACATGACTTTCCCTGCGTATTCCGGGCTGCAGCGGCGTTCAAGATCATGCTGCCTGTCCGCCGCAAAGTAGCTGACGGACACTTTTCGCGCACCGCGCCTGTCGTTCTCACTCAGGCATTTACCACGCAGCGGACAGACTGCGCAGTCTTTCTTATCTGCCTGATACTCCCAAAACACCCCGCTGGCGCTGCGGGCCAACTGTCTTAAACGCAGTTCTTTTCCAGCGGGGCAACGGTACACGTTGCGGCCTTTGCGGTGGTTTGTGGGATTTTGTCAACAGCTCCATTTCGAGACGCATTTCGACGCATAATTCGATTTGGATTTTATACAATAGATAGTGCTGAAATTAGGTAGTATTTTCCGGCCAAAACTTTCGGTTGACAGTCTTGGCAGAAAGGGCTATACTAATTACAGTGATTAGGTTACAGATGCTCGCGGGGCCTGTGACCGGGGGAGTCCCTGCGGGGGCTCCCTTTTTGTCTATACAGAGAACTACGAGGTGATTTCAGTGCCAAAGCCGTTTATGACCTATGACCAGCAAATTCAAAAATTAAAGGACAAGCACTTGGTCATTCCAAAGGAGACGGCGGCAAAAGAAATGCTTCGTCTGAACAGCTATTTTGCGCTGATTACCGGTTATAAAAATCTGTTCAAGAATCCGACCACGAAAGACTATCGGGACGGAACGACCTTTGGTGATATTGTTGCGCTCTATGAATTTGATGCACAGCTTCGTGAATTGACCTTGCGCCATCTTCTCCATGTTGAACGGCACATTCGTTCTTCCTTGAGTTATGCATTCTGTGACAAGTATGGTGAACAGCAGTCTGCCTATCTCGATCCCAACAACTATGACCTGCATCCGCGAAACAATACATCTCAGGTCAATAAGCTCATTACCCGTTATCTGAAGCCGCTGTTGGATAAACGGACAGAGCATTTATACATTGAGCATTACAAACACCAGCATCAGAATGTGCCTTTGTGGGTTTTGATCAATGCCCTCACTTTTGGTACGATCTCAAAAATGTACCAGTATTCCACCTCCGATATTCAAGCCTCCATCAGCAAGGAATTTGAGGGGATCAATGAGGGGCAGCTCCGGCAGATACTGCAAGTGTTGACAGATTTCCGAAATGTGTGCGCCCATAATGAGCGGCTGTTTTCGTTCCGCTGTTCGCAGCATGAGATTCCCAATCTACCCTTGCACAAGAAGCTGAACATCCCGATGCAGGGCACGCAGTATCTCTATGGTAAGCGTGATTTCTTCGCGGTTTTGCTTGCGTTTCGTTATCTGCTGCCCGATAAGGAGTTTATGGAGTATAAGCGTCATTTGAGCAGACTGATCCATAAAGCAGTAACAAATAATCATCAGATCGGCGAATCTGAACTGCTTGAGCTTATGGGTTTCCCTCAAAACTGGAAAAAGGTCACGGCCTATCGCAAGGTCTGATTTCATGAAATGCGTCTCAATTCGGGACCTGTTGACAAAGTGAGAATTTACGCATAAGCATAAGGACATTGGGTAAGAAAAAAGATGCCCACTGGCGTCATCCCATACATTTTATCATCCTTTTCAAGTTCATGGCCACGGCAGATAAGAGGCAGAGGCCTTCCGCTGCCTCTAAACCTCGTCGTAAGACGCGTGATAAATTATGACTGCGCGTCTGCGCAGCGAAGGTGCCCTCGCATTATAAATAGCAAAGCGGCTGCACACGGCTTTCCCTGCATAGTCTGCTTCTTTTGTGCGCATTAAAACGCATTAGGGAATGCACAAGGACTAACGCTTGACTTTTTGCGTATAATAGAATATGATTGTATTGTAAACAAACACAATCATAGTTGAAAGGAGTGCTTTTATGGCTACAAGTGTTATGCAGGTGCGTGTTGACGATGATCTCCGTGCTAAGGCTGCCGCCGTCTATGAGGAACTCGGCATTGACCTTCCTACCGCTATCCGAATGTTTTTGAAACGCTCTGTCGTGGTAAATGGCGTTCCCTTTTCCATGACGCTGCCCAAGCAGGAGTACAGAGCTGACCGTGCGATCCGCGCCATACAGAGTCTGAGTGAAGCCGCGCAGCAGAACGGCACGGCCGATATGTCGCTGGATGAGATCAATGCTGAAATTGCAGCGTCCCGGGCTGACCGTGCGTCAAGAAATGCTCGGAACGGAGCGTAACCATGAAATACTATGTTGTACTTGATACGAATGTAGTTGTTTCTGCTCTGTTGAACCTTTCCTCCATTCCCGGTCTTATTCTGCAAGAAGCTCTTGCGGGGCGTGTAATTCCTCTGCTGCATGAGGATATTTTGGACGAATACAACGATGTTCTGCACCGCTCCAAATTTAAGTTTGACCGTCGGGGCATTGAAATTGCGCTGACAGGTTTAATTAAGCGAGGAATCTTCTTAGATGCCGCCACGATTGAGGACTATGTTCCTGACCCCGACGACGCAATTTTCTATGAGGTGGTTATGGAAGCAAGAGAAACTACCGACGCTTATCTTGTAACCGGCAACATCAAGCATTTCCCGGTCAAGCCCTATGTGGTGACGCCCAAAGAGATGCTGGAAATCCTGAACGAAAATGAACACTGATTAGATTATTTCATCGTGGCATTGTTAGAGAGGCACCTCAGAGATGAGGTGTCTCTTGCTATATTTGTCAGCAGTTTCAGCCAATGATCCAGAACGGCCCGCCGGCGCCGGCACGTCTGCTGGCCTCGTTCAGAATGATGGACAAGTCCCAGACTTTTTGACTGCGCCGATAACTGGCGGGATCAGCCACGAGGATCTTTTCATCCTGGACACCCCGCAGCACGATAAAATGTCCGGACTTCGTAAAATGCCCTTTGGTCATTAGGGCCACGACCAGTTTTCCGTCTGCCAGGGCATCCAAAATGCGCTGCGGCTCCGAGGCGGTACACCCTTCAACGGAAAGTCCCCACGCCTGCGCCGCACCGGGGATCAGGGTATGGTAGGAACCGCTTTTGCTGCACCAATAACCGTGCTCATATGCCCACCGCGCCATTTGAGCCGGGTCAACCGTCTCACCGGTCAGCGAGGAGACTACAATAGCCATGGAAGTTGGCCCGCAGCCATACCCCCCGATATGGTCGGTGCCATAAGGCTGGTTGGCATAGCGTTCATCCAGCTGGTTGAAGTAGATGACATCTGTTGCGCCATCGGTAAAGCGCACATCGCCAAGAGCTGTAATGGTGTTGGTGGAGGGAGCGTATTGGAACAGACCGTCACCAAGAAACAGGCTGAGATTTTCCGCATAATTTTCTGCCAGTCTTTTCTGTTCGTCAGTCAGCGCAAAGATGGTGTCCGCAAAATAGGCTTCACCATTATAGCGGATCGTGTAGATGTACCATGTCTCCGCCGTATCTTCCTCGCCGTCCTCCTCCGCAGGGACAGTACGCACCTCCATCGTTCGGCTGAAGCTGTAAAGGTGCGTGAGGCCCGCACGCAGGATCTGCTCCATGTCGGCGAGGGAGATGGCGGCAAAGTCCAGATTTTTCGCCGCACAGTATTGAGAGATAAACAGGTTGGCATTGCTGATGAGATCCCCCTCATAGGGATTGACTACTTCATAGTGATCCCCGCCTGTTCCGGCGAAATCGTTGGCGATGCGCTCCCGCACATTCTCAATGCCCTCTCCGAGAATCTGGTTGATCGCAAAGGCAGCCTGATTCATATTTTCCGTAATGGCCGCGTTGTCATTGAGGATCGGCTGCTCGGCTGCTCCGGACGCTCCGCTGTCCGTCAGGCTTCCAAAGATAATCCCCGGCAGGAGCAAAATAAAAAGCAGCGGCAGCGCCAATAACACCAGTGCGGCCGCCGCTATTTTCCCGATATGCTTTCGTGCGGACAATGCCGCTCCTATGGCAGCTCCATAGGGCCCGCCTGCCGCAGCGCCCTTTGCCGCGGCGGAAATGGCCTTGCCGGTCCGCACTGCCTTCATGGTATTGGATGCAACAGAAGCTGCCTCATCCAGTCTGGTATGGTTATGTTCGCTCATGGTCGTATCCTTTCCAGTCTAAAGGTGGCGCCTGCATCGCTTGCGACAGACCGCTTTTTGCGAGGCAGATCGGGGCTTTCAAAAATCCACACTTCTCAATCCGAACAGTCTGTGGTAGAATACCCCTCGTGTGCGATAGGAGGGGAAGAATATTGTTTTATACGCAGGAAGAATCCGCTGTTTTAGGCGGCTTTCTCAGCAGTTACTTGAATCGTGACTCTGCATCAGACCATGTCCGAGATTCGTTCGCACGGTTTCAAGTCGGATTGGAACGGGGCTGTTTGCAAAAATCGGAGCTGCAATGGGCCGAACAAATGCTGCTTGCCCTAAAGCCGCTCTGGTGGGAAGAGTGGGAAGATCACCGTGCCTTGATGAGTGCGCTGCTCAAGACACAGGCACTTCTGCGCGCCGATGAATGAGGTTTCCCGCAGACATGAAAAAAAGCCCCTGCTGCACGCAGGAGCCAGCATATAAGAATGACCCTTGACTGCTTTCGCGTTCCGCAGTCAAGGGTCATTCTATGTAAGTCTTGGGCTCTACCATCACTGGTTACCTCCGATTTCTACAGATTTGAGGGTTACTGGTACATCGGACTCACCTTTCTTTCTGTGTTTATAAAATAGCAGATTTTCTATTGGTTTACAATCTGCAAATTGTACGAAATGGCCATAACCCAAACTGTGCATCCATCTGATTTTAGATGGATTGCCGTTAATTTGATTGACGATGCAGGATACGGTACAGTATAATAATAGTGTTGTGGAGGTTCAAACAGCCGCAGCCAGGCAGGAAGGCCTATGCAGCCGGTTGCCAATTATGACTTTCCAATGCCAAAAGATATGCGTATGTTTTTGGTGCGGCGCTGCAAAGCGCCGCCATTTTTTTGCTGTTATCACGGTAAGTGAGCCAGTACACGAAGCAGTCCGCAAAATACTCCCGCTCATTGGTAAGCGCATACGGACGGAGCAGGGCTGCTGCCGTTCCGGATTCCTCCTGATAAAAGCCTTCCGTCTGAGACGGGAAGCCCGTCAGCTCATCGAGAAAGTGGCCAAACTCGTGGGCGGTGGCCCCTGCCGAGGATACAGTGAGTTGGCGGCTTCCGTAATTGGTTGCCCCAATACAGCTCATATTCCGCTCTTCACTCAATCTTGCGAGGTATTCATAGTCAATGGTGTACTGCCACCCTCTTTCCGCAAATGCCTGACGGATCGGCTCCGGGATCTTTTGAAGTTCCAGCAGGTAGCTGTTCAGATGGACGCCCTCTTTATTGTTCAGAGGGATTGTCTCCAGAATGGACGGCGGCGCAACGGTAAATTCCCCGGTCAAAAGAGCATAGAGAAGATCCGCAGCCTCGCCCCGTGTGATGATGTCCGTCCCTGCACAGGTGTCTTCGCATAAGCCAAAGCTCACAGCAGCGTGGAAAGCATTGTCCTGCGAAGACAGGGTTTCCCCCTCCGGGTAGAGTTGAGAACTGTAAAGGGCAATGTCAAAGGCAGTAAAGCCGCTTTCATAGATGGCATAGCGGCACAGGCGGGAGTCCGGCGCCGCCATAGCCGGCAGATTCAGCCATCCATCCGCATAGCCCTGATTGATACAGGCATCACCGCCATAGCCGGCAGGATCCGAAAGGGCGTCTCCTTTATCAAAGGCCCGGCAGAGCATCGTTGCCCATTGGCGCACCGTAATCGGCGTGTCCGGTGCATACCGACCCTTTCCCGTACCGTAAGTAATGCCCTGCCCAGCAAGGTAAGTGACGCTTTCATAAAACGGAGATGCCTCCGGCACATCAGAAAAGCCGTCAGAGGCGGCAAAGGCGGAAACGGACAGCAGCGCGCTGATGATCAGCGTCAAAAGGACGGCAGCAAATCCTTTTTTGTGTTTCATAGTTCAACTCCTCACATTAGAATTGGGAAAGCGCCCCGGATAGGGCGCTTTCCCTGAAAAGGATTGGATTTAGTAGCCAGTCTTGGGGAGTGTAGGTGTATTCCAGAGCCGCCGGATGATCGTCACCCAGCTTGCCGTTGCGGTCTGCCATGTGCCCTGATATTTGCCGCCCACATCGGCTCGGTTGACCATCTGATAGCCATTGACCGCGTTTCCATTCACCATCACGCTCAGCGTGGGGTTGACAACGCTTTGGAAGCCGACAGGAACCTTGCCGAAGTCAAAATAGATGTCGGTCACCACTTCGCCGGCCTGCATGGGAATGGCGTTGAGGCTGAAGCTGTAGTTATTGCCGGTAAGCAGGTTGCTCGCCAGCACCTGATAGCTCGCGTTGTAATTGGTTTTGTAAAGGATCCGGTAGTTGAGCCGCGCGCTGTAGGTGCCGGTGGTCAGCGTCGTGGGGCGAGCCACATCATAGGGAATTTTATCGTGCCAGAAGAAGGACTCCAACGGCACGTTGGAGGTGTTGGCCACCGTCAGATCGTAGCGCATGGACTGACCCGCCATGACCTGCGCGTTGCCGCGCTTGGTGATGGTAACGCCGAGACTGGCAGGCTTATCATAGGCAGAGAGCTTGATGATCTGACCGGGATATTCCAGCGTCACATCATGCACGGTAGGGTCGAGCTGCCAATAGGCAGGCGCTGTGACCTCTCGGATCTGATAGCGGGTCAGAGGCAGCGGCTTGCTGGCCGCAACACCCCGGGCATCCGTTGTGATGTAGTCCACCACCTTGCCGCTGCGGGCATTGACGATCTCGTAGACGGCACCCTTGAGGGGTGTTCCGGGCGCGGTGCCGGTGACCTCGTTGTACTCAGCGGCGTACTTATAAATCTGGATCTGGCCCGTGACAGCGGTATTTTCCCACTCGATCTCCACGGTCTTGCCCGGAGAGACATAGACGGTCTTATACTGCTTATCCAGCGTGTAGCCGGGGGCGGCTTCCAGCTCTCTCAGATAAAAGCGGCCGCTCAGTCCGCCGGGGATCTCGTCAATGTAGATGTAGCCCTCATCGTCCGAGGTGTACTCGCCGATGGGCTTCTTGTTCGCATCATAGAGGACAAACTTTACGCCATAGATCCCCTCTCCCGTGGCGCTGTCAATTTTGTGGATGACGATGCCGCTGAGCTTTTTGTTGGTCACCTGCAGCGTCACATGCTTGCCGTCTTTGATCTCAAAATAGTGGGGCGTATCATCCAGTCGGAACGATTTGTTCGATGTGACCTCTTTTGCATAGTAACTGCCATCCTTCAGAGGCACGAACACACGGCCATTTTTGTCCGTCGTAACGGTATCGACCAGAGCATCGTCCACTTTGCGGATCTCAAAGGTCGTATTGGGGATGCGCTCACTGTGGTTATCCTCGTTGACCTTGATAATCTCCACGCCGCCAATAGGCGTGTTGTAAAAATAAAGCGTCTGCGTGTCGTTGGGATTGACCGCGACAGTCTGCGTGCGGCTGTTCTCGTCAATGGTGTAACCGGGGATCGTTTCAATCTCTGCGACCACCACGGTGCCGGAAATACCGGAAATGGTGATTTTACCCGCCTTATCCGTCCGGTACAGGCCGGTGGAGGACAACGTGCCGCCCTCGGCATCTACATACGAGCCATCTGCGTAGGTGATCTTAAACTCGACACCTTCCAGCGGCTCCTTTGTAACGGAGTCCTGCTTTACGATGATGAGATTGCCCTTCGGCTGATTGCGGAACTCCACCGTGACAACTTCATTGGACTTGACCTTAACCGTCTGCGGGGTATCATCGAGAATGTACCCCGCCTTCGCGCGGGTTTCCTTGACCACGAGTGTTGTGCCGGGGGCGATGTCGGTAAGTGTGAATGTGCCTGCGCTGTCCGTCACGAACTTGCCGTTGGCATTGCCGATCAGGTTGCCGTCCGAATCTGTGACAAAGAACTCCACGTCGGAGATGGGAGCGTTCGTTACGGCGTCCACCTTTTTCACCAAAACGCCGCCCCTGGGCTGGTTGCGGAATTCCAGCGTCATGACGGCATTGCGCTTGATTTTGATGCTCTGCGGGGTATCATCCAGGATGTACCCTTCCTTGGTCCGCACCTCTTTTGCGATAACCGTCATGCCAGGGGTCAGGCCGTCAATGCGGATGGTTCCCGCACTATCGGTCACATACTTTCCGTTGGCGTTGCCGATCACGCTGCCATCCGAATCGGTGATGAAGAACTCCACATCGGAAATGGGGGCACCGGTCACGGCGTCCTTTTTCACGACAAGCAGCGAGCCCATCCTATCGTTGCCGAAGGTCACGGTAATCACGTCCTGATCCTTACCGGAGAGATAGACCGTTTCCGTGGCGTCGGTGATCACATACCCGTCCGGCGCGGAGATCTCTTCGCAGACATAAGTGCCTGCCTTGAGGCCGGTTGCAACGATGGTGCCATTGCTGGATGTTTTGTACTCGCCAACCACAGTGCCGCCTGTACCGGAGGTGCCGCCGAGGTAGCGGATGCGGAACCACGCGCCCTCCAGCGGCTGACCGCTCTCGCTGTCCACCTTGCGGATGATGATGGCGGAAAGAGGCGTGTTCTCAAAGGTCAACACCTTGCTCTCGCCGCCGGAGATGAAGCATTCCTGCGTGGCAGGCTCCTTGATGGCGTACCCGGACGCCGGTTCCAATTCCGTTACTTTGTACCAGCCATCCTTGATCTCAGGAAGAATGATTTTTCCGCTTGCGTCAGAAAAGTAAGTGCCGAGATCGTTGAGCTCACCGGTGTCGGTGTGGTTGCTGCCATACCAGATCTGGAACTTGGCACCCTTGACGGGATCACCGGTGACGCTATCCAACTTGCGGATCTCCAGACTGGGCTTGATGGCGTTGAAGAAGGTAACGGTAGAGGTCTCGCCGGCTTTCAGCGCTACCTCCTGCGGAATTGGGCTGAGAATGACATGACTGGGAACATTGATCTCCGTGACCTTGTAGCTACCCACGGGGATGGAAGCAAGGAAAATGCGGCCATGGTTATCGGTCGTGGCGCTGGTGGAAAAGCTGCCGTCGATCTGCTCGATGCGGTAGGTCACGCCCTCGATAGGCTCTCCGTTGGCGATGTTTTTCTTGATGATCTCAAGACCCGGCTTTTCATAGTCCACAAAGGTGACCTCGCTGGTCTTGCCGGGGCGAAGCGCCACGGTCTGCTCGGTATTGGTTACGATGTACGGCTCGGGAACGGATTCCTCACGCACAACATAGACACCGGCAGGAATGGCCGAGAGCGTTGCGGAACCGTCCGTGCCAGTCGTGACGGAGGTTGAATAACTTCCGGTAACGGACTTAATGGAAAAGACCGTGCCAGCGATGGGCTTGCCGCTCATGGCGTCGCGCTTGATGATCTTCATATCGGGCAGCTCATAATTAGTCGCCGCAACGCTGTATTCGCGGTCACCTTCGGAAACATCTACATAAACACTTTTGGGCGTGGGATCAACACAGAAGCCGTCCGGCGCGGAGGTCTCGACAAAGCTCCAAAGGCCGGTCGCGGCGTCCTCGACATAGATCTCACCCTGCGCATTGGTGATGTCGCTGCCGACGATCTGCCCGTTGAAATAGATGCTGAAACGTGCACCGGCGAGACCGGTTGTGGTTCCACCAGCAGTTTTTTTCAGCGTGATTTTGCCCGTGCCAGCAGGCGGTGCAGGTTCTTCTCCGCCGCCTCCGGGCTTATCCTGAGTGACCAGTTTGCGGGGACCATAATAATTGAAGAATGACTGATTTTTGCGGTTACTGGAAATTGCGTACACCGCCCATTTCGCACTCTCGTCCTCCACAATGGATGCAGACTTACCCTGTGCAGTGTACTCTTCAATCTGGCGCTGGAACTCGGCGTCCTCCTGTGATTTCTGCTCCAAAAGCCAGTCGATGAGGCTCAGATACAGATCGTAGGTGTCAGCGTTGGCGTAGCCGCCCGCGTCGCCGTCTCCACCGGGCTCGCCTTTATAGCTTTGGTGATCCCACACATACGTCTGCACGGCCATAAAAAGCTGGCCAACATTGGATGCCTTGCAGTCGTTGAGGTAGGTCATCATCCATTTGACGTTCTCGACGGTCACGGCGTCCATTTCACTGAGGCCGCTGTTCGTGACAGCCGACTGCAATACGGCATCTGCGTCCGCGCCGGTACCGGACGTCCATGTAAAGGAATTCAGGTACGAAGGCGTTGCGTAATGATAGCCGAGGCCGCTATCCATGCAGTACACGAGCTTACCGTCCACAAGCGGCGGGCGGTAGCTGTATGGGGTACCGTTGGCGAGCAGGCGCGTGCTCCAATATGCCTGATTGGTGGTAATCTTGAGGCCGGAACCGCTGTGCGATGCGGCGAAAGCCGCAGTCGGCAGCAGGCTCAAGACTGTCACCAGCGTCAAAAGCAGTGACAACAAGCGATGTTTAATTGACTTCATGTCTTTCTCCTTTCCAAAAAGCGCAATAAAAAGAGCAGATCTTGACGACCTGCTCTTGCGTGAGAGTTGATGATTTATTTGTTCGCGGGGGTATCCACCCGAGTGATGGAATAGCCATCGTAGAGGAAAAGCTGGACACAGTACCAGCACGGGTCACCAGTATCATTGACACCTCTTGCCAGCCCAACGCCAATCTCAGATAGCTTTGGGTTGACCATGTTCTTGTTGTGGGTTGTCGAAGCGCTCCAATCTGCCACGGCCCGTTCGGCAAGTGTCTGGTCAGACAGCACCCAATCTGCGATGCGATGGATATTTTCGGCCATGTAGGGACAATCCGTGACGGTATTGAATTTTCCACCATTCGGTCTTGTGTGAGAATAGACGGTATGCGCAGCCATCTCGTCGGCTCGTACCTGCGCCGCCTGCATGAGCCTGTCGTTGACGCGCAGTGCAGCAACGCCATTTTCGCGCCGCAGCGCATTGGTGCGGTCCACAATATCCTGTTTCATGTCATCCACATCATCGGCAGGCGTCGTAACCTCCGGCTGTGAAGCAGGTCCGCTGGTCTCCGCTTTCACCGGCGCGATGCCGGTGTAGGGCTTGCTGCTCTCTACCTGCACACATTTGGCATCGCCGTCCCAGTAAACCTCGAAGTCTACAGTCTTGCCGATGTCCCGAAGCCGCACATAGTTGCTGCCGTTGATGACATAGGCTTCCATCTGCACCTCCTGCCCATCGGCAAAAATACGATGGTTGCTGCGTTCAGCGAGGATTCCCGCAGCATAGGCGGAAGCTCCGCCTGTGATAATAGCGCCGATAAAAAGGCCCGTAAACATCGTGAGGATCTGCTTCTTCATGGAAAAGCCTCCTTATTTTTGATCTACTATTCCTTTACGATCATAAAGCGGCTTTTTCAACAAAAGATTTTTAAGAGGCCTGAACAGCCTGCACACACCAGCGCTGACTGGAATCTCCGGCAACGCAGGTGAAGAGCGTGATCCGGTTATCCGTGGTAGAGGACAAATAGCTCCAATCGCTGCTGCTGATTTTGGTCACAGTCTCCACCAGATAGGTACGGGTACCCATGGATGTGGTATAGGTGATCTTATCGCCCACATCGAGATCCTTGATGCTGCCGATCACATATTTGGCGCCGCGATTATGCCCGCAGACAGCCACATTGCCGTTCCAGACGCTGGTACTGGTGAAATGCCCCAGCCCCTTTTTCATGCTGGCAGTCGTTTCACCTTCCCAGAGATAGTAGTTCTTGACCCCGATGGCAGGAATGGAGATCTTTCCGACGGCACCGTTGGAAAGCAGAAAATCCTGTGTCAGCTCTGTGAAAGCGGGCGTCGCAGGAGTAGCTGTGGAGCCGCCCTGCAGAAAACCGGGAATCTCAACAGTTCCGCCGCCGGGAGAAATTCCGTAAATGCCGCTGCCGGATGCAGAGATGCTCTGAAGACCAGGCAGCATGATTTTCTCCATCACGCCGGTCTGGGTGGTGCTGAGCTGCCCGTACTCCAGCTCGGGGATCTGGTAGTCCACCACATTTTTTCCACCGTAATTGTAGCGGGAGCCGTAGACGTCCTCATAGGAAGAGGAGGGATAGTATTCCGGGGTGCCATCGGTTTCAAAGGAAAAATCGGCAGCCTGGGCGCTGACCGCCACCGCAGAAAGCATGGCAGCCAGAGTCAAAGTCAATGAGAAAATCTTCTTCATACGGGAGCCTCCTGTTCTTCTTCAGCGGGAACGGTAAATTCATGCCAGTCATTGTGCTTGCTGGCTTGGATCGTGTAAGTATAGTCACTCTGCGGGAAAGAAACGGTGAACTCGCGCCCAGCCAGGTGCCTGGCAAGGGATTTTTTCACCTCAACCGCGACGGTATCTCCCGGATTCAATGTGAGAGCGCCTGCATCGATAGCGGGAACCTCGCTGTCAGGCTCCACACGGAACTTTGCAATCAGCCGGTACTCTCGGGGCTTGCTGTCCGGAACATACACATAGACATTTTTGCGGCGGCGCAGCAGGATGAGTGCAGCGGCGGCGATGCCCGCGCAGAGCAGCACGGCAGCGATGATCAGCAGCGGAGCGGCAAGGCTGTCGTTATCCCAGATATGTGTTTTTACGGGGACGATCTCACTTCCGGTATAAACCACGGTATAGGTGATGCTGTCCACGCCTTCCGAAGTAACGGTTCCGTGATATTCCGCCGTGGTGACATAGCCAGTGGCAGCCTGATAGCTGCTGGAGGCGGAATAGGTGGCGACCGCCTGATACTGGGCAGGAACCAGCGCCTCGCCGACGAGCGCCGTGCCGGTGACCTGCCATTCCACATTGGCAAGGGAGAGGGTTTTTCCGTTTTTGACGGTCGTGGCCGGCACATAAGACATGTCGTTGCGATCCAGATTGCCGATTACCTTCGTCTCGGTGGTTTTGCTGTATTTGGTGGTGTAGCCGGATGCCTCTGTGGAAAGCGTGGTATGATCCAGTGCCAACTCGCCGGAGAAGCCGCCTTTTTCATAGGGCATACTGGGCGAAAGCTCTGCGAGTATCTGCGCAAGGTCATTTTTGGCGGTATTGACTGTGACGGTTTCCGTTACAGTTTTGCTTTCCAGATACGGGTGTTCCACCTTTGTGGTATAGGCCCAGGTATAAAGATAGCCGTCGTAGGAAAAGTCCTCTTCCTTCAGCTCATCTGGGTCAACCTCCGGGGAAAGCGTGTAGGTTTTTACAAGCCGCTGCTGGCCGTTCAGGTTTTCCGCTACCAATGAATCGGGAACCTGAGCGGCAAAGGCGCTGACCGTCAGCGACATGGCAAGCAGCAGGCAAAGGGCCAGCTTTGATAAGCTCTTCATGGTGGCCTCTCCTTTTTTTACAAATTCTGTTTGATGATTCTGGTGATGATGCCGACGGCGATGCCGCGTTCCTCATCCAGACGGGTAACGGCAAAGCTGACGTCGTCTTTCTTTCCAGGCATTCGCCGGTCATAGCAGGTGTGGGCAACCGCGTTGACACCGTTGTTGAGCCGGATGAACACAACGCCGTGGCGCACATCGGTCACTCTGCCGGCGTATTTGCCCTGCAGGACGCATTTATCCAGATTGCTCTGGTTGGCGGCGGACGAAACGCTGCGGATATCTGCTGTGATGGAAATATGGTTGATGTCGTCGCGGTCAATGGTGAGCACACGGACAAGAACACGGTCGCCGACGCTGTAATACTCGCGGGCGTCACCGAACCATGCGGCAGACAGATCACGGGCGAAAATCGTACACTCCACGCCGAACACTTCCACACGCAGGACTTTTTCCGCAACGCCAATGACGCGCGCCTGTACGACGCGCCCCTCATAAATCATGGGGATGCCATCTTCATTGGCGTCCAGATAGAAGGTCTGACGCTTACGGAGCATGGCGGCCTTGCGGCTTGCCACAACGCTGCGGGCGGTGTTATCCAGACCCCGGACGATGAAATCGATCTCCGCGGTGAGCATGGTCGCAAGGATACTGTTCATCCGCTCCATAAACGGCTTGTATTTCGCCCCATACGGAACGGACCCGGAATAGAGCATCATTTCTTTCAGCGGGATCGCAATGCGATAACCCTTGTAGTCAACGACAACGATCGTGCGGCCGGAAGGGGTCTGCTCCACGCCGTCCAACGTTCCGGTCAAAATACGACCGGCAATATGCGAGGTCTTGATCTCATGCCAGATGACCTCACGGCGTTCTTCTTCCGTTTCGATACGGTCTTTTGCATCAACGGTCAGAATGTAGGAGTCACGGCGCCCGGCAGGTGCGGGAGGTGCAGTAGGCTGCGGAGCAGCTTCACCATCTGCGGATTCCGTTTCATCTTCAGCGGGCGGAGCATTTTCCGCATTTCCTTCCAGTAAAAGCGCAACCAGAGCATTTTCGCCGCTGCTGTCAAGGGGTGCCGGAGTGCTGCTGTTCAGCTCCTGCAAAATGCTGTCGTACTCCGGGTCCTCCGCTGCTTCATCGGAAACAGGGACAGTATCTGCGGCATCGGCGGTGTTTTCGGCATCCGGTTCGTTTTCTCCGACATCTGCTGTGCCGCTCACATCGCCGGAGCCGAGATCAACTTCCGAGAGTTCTGCCAGCGAAGTTTCCGTGTTGTCGCTGCCGGCGGCCTCCACCTGCTGCTCAGAAAGTTCTTTGGCGGATTCGGTTTCCATGAACTCTGAGGAGAAATCATCAGGGGGCGGGATCGTTTTTTTCTTGGGCATTAAGTATCCTCCTTTTTCTTCATAATGGATTCTTTGGTTACGGCAACGACTTTTTCAGCCGACGCAGGCTTTTTCTTTTGCGCCGGCTTCTTATCCGCTGCCTGAGATGGCGGCGCCGATGGAGTTTGCTTTTCCTGCGGCTGATTTGCCCGCCATGCAGGGACATGGGAGGCGGCCTTGCTCGGCCGCAGCTTCTTTGCCTCGGGATGTTTGGAATAGTCGTACTTATCCACCTCCAGTACATTCTTGCCCCGAATGAGGATCAGGGCTTTATCAATATCCATACGCAGCACCTCGTCCATGGTCATCAGCTTGCGCCGGCCGACACCGCTGGTTTCCCGGTATTCAGGCGTGTAGTTGGATACGCGCCATGTTCCGAGCTGTTTGGCTTTACTGGTGACAGAGATACTGGCCTCGCCGGTCCGGTCAGAAATAAATTCCGCCGTCAGAGCATCTGTGCAGCCAAGAAAAAGCTGCACATCGCAGTTGCCCAGAATTTCCTGCCACTGGTTGTAGGGATAGCGGTTCTGTAGACCTGCTAAGTTCTGGAACACACATGACATGGACAGGTTTCTGGAACGAATGACCGAAATTTTTCTCGATAGATCTGGGATCACTCCACAGGCACACAGCTCTTCACCAAGTACATGAACAGGAACCGGAAGCTCCCCGCCGGGACAATGTTCGTCCGCATAGCGAACCAGGCGGATAAACACAAAGGAAAGAAACAGCGAGGAGAGGAAATCAAAGGTGCTGTCCTGATCGCTGGTAATGCAGTAATACGCGCATGGCTGCTTTCCCGGAAGTTCCAGATCAATCTCGTTGTAGGATGTGATGTTGCGAATATCCCGGTTTTGGAAAACCTGCAGTCTGGAGCCGAGCCCGATGATAACGCCGCCGCGCACACCCTCTGACGCCTGCTTGAAAATGCTGTATGGCGCTTTGGCAGGATGCGTGAGGGGAAGAACATCAAAAAGCGCGTTCAGTTCCTGTTCAGAACTGGCGGTGAGTAATTGGTATACTTCACCGATGTTCTGCTTTTTCTTGGGGTAACTGATGGAAACATAGAGGACCAGAGCCTTGAGCAGATTCATTTCGGCGCTGTCCCAGAAGTGGTCGCGTTCTTCGCCGCCAGTATTCTTAATGATGACATCGCAAAAGAGCTGTGCCATCAATTCCTGACTGCCGACCTCCGCAAGACAATTCCATGAATCAGAGGCTGACGGTGTGACCAGATTGAACACGCGGACGGTGTAACCCTGATCCCGCAGATACTCACTGGTTTTTTCGTAAAGTTCGGATTTGGGGTCACAGATGATAAGGCTGGATTTCCGGGCGGCAGCTTGGAGAATCATGTTGACGCAAAAGGCTCTTGTCTTCTTGGAGCCGCTGGCGCCGTAAACCGCAAGATTCCCGTTAAATCGAGTCTTTGGAGGAATACAAATGACCTGATGATCCAGCTCTCCGAGAATCGTGCCGGAATGCTTGCGAATGTCTGGCACAAGGTCAAGTACCTCGGTCAGCTCCTTGCGGGACATAAAGCCTGCGGTGCCGTAGGTTCCCTTGTTGGAATAGACAAGGTTGCGCCGCCGGTCGTATTCGCCGCCTTCGCTGTAGCCCATCCGCATGACCATGAGGATCAGCAGCGCCAGCGCACCGATGCAGAGGCCGAGGCCATACAGCCCATACGGAAAATGGAAGGCTGCCGCAAGGCAGGGAACGAATCCGGCGTCTGGGAATGCGGGAGATGTCCCAAACACGGCGCCGGCCTCCTGCCATGCACGGTAATTGGAAAAAAGCTGCGAGAGGTAGCCACTCCCATAGAGCAGCGCCAGCGCAGCGATTGGAATGATAATGAAAAGCTGAATCAGCTTCTTTTTAGGAATAGAGCACGCTCCTTTCAAACTGTTGAAAATCAATGCTTTGCAGTATCACACGCTGCCCGCAGATCTCCCGCAAGGCTTCTTCCTGGTAATCGAAGCAAATCAATGTCCCCGTCATTCCGTGCAGCTCCAGCGCGGTATCGAAACGCCGGATGCGAGGAAAATCACAGGTGTAGGCGAATAGAACAGGATTCCCCTCGCTGTCAATGGCGTCGTTCTCGACGCGCCAATTTGGTATCCCCTCATGGAGCCCGTCTGCAAGGATCGCATCGAGCGTCCTGCGCTGCTGCGTGTCGCATAAGAGGCGAAGGATCGCTTCGCCATAACGGTCATTGGTCAGATAGTAGAAATGCGGAAAGCTGCCATCCAGCAGGAAATAGCTGTGCGCGTCCGGCTGCGTCAGGATAGAAAGTTGTTCCATGGTGGAGCCGAACACGATCCCGGAAATCTCCGCATCGGGCATGACCCCTTCGGTTTGCAGCAGAGCTTTGAACCGCAGTTCAGCCTTGTACTCCCATTTCATCTGCGTTTTGGCGGTGTTATAGGTCAAAAAAATACCGCCATCCGTCAGCAGGATGCCGGTTGCGCGTGAACTTTTGATTTTCGTCCCTTGCGGGCCGATCTCTTTGACCTCTCTGGAGGTGTAATAGGCGGGGATTGCCGCACTTTGGCTGGCAGCGGAAAAAGGGGCCTTTTCCCATGGAAAGGCCGGAATGTCAGCGTTGTGCATGATGGTCAGGATCTCAGCCATCCGGTGAAGCCGGAGCCGTCTGGGAATTTCGCTTTTGAGCTTGTTTGGCTCAGAACTGCCGGTCAGGTAGGCTGAAAACCATTCGGGAGCATCAGCCAACAGCAGCCGTTTGGCTGACGAGGTGAGCCGAAGTCCACGCAGGCCGTCTTTGGAGAAGGTACGCAGCAGCCCATCTCGCCGGAGAGCGGTAACGACACTTTCGAGGTATGCGGAACCACCCGGCAGGTGGCTGATTTGACGGATGGGGTATTCACCGCAGAGGGCGGTCAATGTCAAAAGAAGATAGGGCAGCGTATTTTGAGCTGGCAGCTGCCGGGGCTTTCGAGGCATAAACCGTGCTGCCTCCTTGTACGATATTTTACCGTAGGGCTTTATAGCTTGGGTAATTTCGCGGCCGGAGAGCCTTGAAAAAACGCAGTATTTTCAGCGCTTTCAGGGCGCTTTTTGTACCTAGGAAAATAAGCGCCCATAAAAGGTCAAAAATCCGATATGCTTTTTACACCATTCTGGCGCTCTGCAAGCCAGGCCGGAAACTGCGTGCTGTCCATGAGAAAAAGCCGTGTGCAATCCTCTTCGCCCAGCTCCGTGGTGTTGTAGGCGTCGCACAGCAGCCCATTGTCATCCGTCAAGATGAAGGAGGCCGCAACATCCAGAAACTGCTTCAGTTCCAGATTGTCATAATCGCGGATACGGCGCTCTGGCAGCTCCTGTGCATAGATATGGGAAAAGCAGACCACACAATGCTGAAATTGCGGCATGGTGTGGTGGGCGGCGTAATCGGAGAGCGCGGAGGTAAACGGATCTAACAGGAACTCCGTGCTTTGGCGCTGCCTGCGCTTTGGCAGAAGGCACGGGAGCTTGATCTCCAGAATGCCGTCATTTTCGCTGATCTCAATACCCTGCATGGTTTCAGCAGACCGCAGATATTCCTCTTTTTTGATGCTGGTAGTGGCATAGATCAGGTGGCGCAGCCGGCAGGTGATCCGCTCGGCCCGCAGCGCCGCATCCGTGGACAACACCTCGTAGTTGTCGGGATAACGCTGGATATCCGTCGTGTTCATGGCATAGAGCGCATTGTTCAGCCGTTCGATCTCAGCCAGAATAGATGTAATTCTTTGTGATATAATGGCCCTGTTCAAGAAAAAACTCCTTATTCGATTTGATAATACTGCACTTCGCCGCCCGAAGAGACGGTACAGTAGCCGCTGGTGTTTGGTATGTGGATCTCGGCGATCTGCTCCGGCTGCTCAATCAGAACGATGTATTTGGGCGGAACCTCTTTTACCGTGGAGAGCATTTGGTTGATAAGCTGCTCTTTACCCGGCTCCGCGTAAATGATCTCGTAAACTTCGCCATCCGCAAAAAAGATGATTTTTGCGGGGTACTCGCTGACAGAGTGATATTCTACCTGCTCCATAAAGTCGGTAAGAACCCAAACGGCCTTTGAAAGCCCGTGATCGATGCTCTCCTCCGCATCAGCGGGAATGCGGTAATACTCACCTCGCTGCACAATGCGGCCCTGCTTTTGCAGGTAGGACAGCAGATTCCGGATTTTGCTTTCCTTGTGCGGATAGAGCTTCAAAAGCTGCATCTCCGTCAGAGCGCGGTACATGGAAACATCCCGCAGGATGCCGGCGGCTTCCTGCCCATAGATCTGCTCCCTCGTTTTCATTGAAACATCTCCTCGTTATGCGTATTGAAGCCGTATAATCGCCGTATTGCTGTTGGTTGTGGAGCGTTATACGTCTTAAATGCGTATTGTGTACGGATTAGCATGGATGCTGCTTTGGCGCAGCACGCTGAGCAAGCTCGGCCAGCTCCCGGCGATCCGTGGTGATCAATTCCTTTTCCATTTGACTGCACTTGATCTCCACGGCAATATTATTGTTATTTGTGCTGATGAGAGCGCTGCCGCGTTCAAAGTGCGTAATTTCCATCAACTCAGCTTCAGACAGATGCAGAACGCCCTGAACGCGCTGAGCTTCTTCCTCCTCCAGATTCAGCAGGATCTTCGTTTTACTGTTGTTGATGATGCCCTTGCCGTATTTGCCGTCGTCCAGCGCAAAAAAGTCATTGAGGTCCTGTGTGGCGCAGACAAGGCTGCCGCCATAGCCGCGGATCGTCTTGGCAAGCTCCAGAACGGATTCGGCGGCCTGCCGGTTGCTGCTGGCGCCGATGAGCTGCCAGCATTCGTCCACGAAGATGGCTTTTTCCGCCGTGCGGTTCTCTTTGGCCTTGTCCCATACAAAGTCAAGAGCAACAAACATCCCCACCGTCAGCAGATCACCGGTCAGCTCAGAAATATCAAGGACGATGTACTTGTTGTCCAGTGCCACATTGGTTTGCTGATTGAAGGAGCGGGCAGAGCCGTTGACCAGCCGGTTCAGGATGTTGGCAAGGCGCTTTGTTTCCGGAGAGGCGGCGAGAATTTCATACAGGTCGCCCAGGATCGGCATTTCTTTATAGCACCCTGGATTTTTCGGCTGTTCCAGAGAAGCATTGTCATGTGTGATGCCCTTGACCCCGTAGGTGCAGATCATGGCATCATCCAGAAGCTGCCGCTCCTCGTGAGACATATCCGGAATTAAGAGGCTGAAAAACGTGTGCAGCCGCTGAATTTTGGCTGCCAGCAGAGATTTTTCCGTGCCGGGGCCATCCAGCAGATCGTCCACGGACTTATCTGCCTTGCGGATCTCCATGATGTTGATGCAGTTTTGAGAAGCCGGAGATATGGAGATAAACTGTCCGCCGATGTTGGAACAGGCCCGGTGAAACTCGTGTCCTTTGAGCGGCGCGATGATAAAGACCTGAATTCCCTTGCGGCGCATACGCAGAGCCATCAGCTGAAGTGTAAAGGTTTTTCCGGCTCCGCTGGTTCCGAGAATGGCGATATTGGCATTCTTGTAGACGCGGGAATCGAAGATGTCCACGATGATGAGAGAATTATTGTGTTTATTGACGCCGAGAAGAATACCGTTGTCATCGCACATCTCATAGCTGGTGAAGGGATAGCAGCTGGCAGCTCCCGTTGTCAGAACATTACGCTTAGACCGCTCATAGAGCTGGCGCTCCAGAGAAACCAGAGGAAGAGAGGATAAAAAAGCCTGCTCCTGACAAAAGGAACAGGTCTGCACATCCATATCCTGCGAGAGCAGGAGCTTTTTCATTTCCGCGACCTTCCATTCAAGGTCATCCACGCTGCCGGCTGTGACGGTGATAAGCAGGTTCAGATAATAAAAATCCTCATTGTTGGAAAGACCGTCTTTTAGAAAATAGCCGCTGCGGATCGCACCGTCGAGGTCGTTAAAATCCGTGTTGGTGTCGCTGGTTTCCTTAATTTTGCTGCGGTTGATACGGAGCTGCTGCCCCAGCTTTCTGACCATGCGGTCCTTTGGCTGCCGCGCGAGAAAGACGTCCAGATCGATCCCGTCGCCGGCGTTGACCAAAAGGCTGAGCCAGCCGGCGGGAACGCGCGCTTTATAACCATCTGATGGGACAAGAAGATAGGCATAATACAGCCCATCTACACAGAGGTAGTTTCCGTGGGTAAGGTCGATGCTGTCAGGGGCATAGAACTCGTTGACGGGAATAGTGTTGATGTCCCGCCCGGCGGCCATGTAGTCCGCCAGAACGGACTTCACCCGCTGATAGAACGGCTCACTGCTGGCCCTGCGGCAGAGAATGTTATAAAGAATCTCCGCCGTGGCGTCGTCCTCGTTCTCAGGGGAAATGACCTCGTTGCAGCACTGCCGCAGATAATTTGCCGCCGTGCGTGCGGCTGTTTGCAGAGAAGCGATTGCATCCTCTTCCTCATGGCCGCGTTTGGTGCCGGGCAGCGGCTCATACTCGAAAATGAGGAAAAAGCGCCTTGTGATTGCCTCACGGGAGCCAAGCTGCCGAATGAGCTTCAGGTAGTCTTCCTGCAGGACACGGCAGCGCGGATCCTGCTCATGCTCCAGCTCCTTGCGGACGGTATCCAGATGCCGGTTAATGTCCGCACGCTTTGTCAATGCCTTGAATTGCACCTTGACCGGGGCAATTTTCAGATAGGAAATGAAGGAGTAAATGATGCTGCGCTGCTCTCTCGCGCTGCGCAGCAGGAAGTTGACGGGAACCACCTCTACAACCTTGACATAGCGGTGATCTCTTGTATAAATGACGCCGTGCTCAATCTTCTCGATAGGGATATAGTCCGCCAAGGCGTTGAGCGGCTGAACGGCTTCTTCCTCCTGCAAGAAGGTCTTGAACTGCGTCACGCTGCGCTGCTTCAGATCAACAGAAAATCGGCTGCGGCTTTTGGGGAGCGGAGGATCTTCTGCTTCGCAGTCGCTTTTCCGCTGCTGCGCCCAGCTGGGCAGCAGCGTTTTTCCGTTTTTGCCGCCCTGCGTCCCATCGCGTGAAAGGATTCTGCGGTTGTGCAGAAAGCAAAAGAACAGGCGGATAAAAGCGGACAGGCTCATGCCGGATACGCCAATCAAAGCGAGAAGCACCAGCGGAAGAGCCGTCAGGCATAAAATCACAACGCGGACGGTGAGGGAAAACGGAAGGTGCAGAACCGGTACGCCAACCGCGAGGCCAAGGATGACCGCCTCAACCGTATTGCGGGTTTTCAAAAGCCCACCGAAGAGTGTGCCGCCCTCCATAAAGTTGGGAGGAATCACATACACCTCAAATTCTTCCGGTTTCATAGACAGCCTCCCTTATATCCGGTCTTTCCGCTTCGGCGGATCGGGCATCTTCTTGACGATCTCCTTGTGATAGTCGATTTCGCCGTCCGGTGCGGTAAAGGGCTTCTTGATTACGGTATCAACGGCATACTGCTTGTACCATTGGACGCCATCGGCAGAGAAGACTTTCTGGTGTTCACCGTCCGGCGCGGCATATTGCCCGGTATGGTACATTCCAAAGGAAATGCCCTCCGGATGCTCCGGAGAATACTCTGTGCCGGTGATGCGCCCGCCGCCGATCTCAACGTCGGAATAGGATATTTGCGGTGCGGCGTCTCCCTGAGCGGTAATGCCCATGTAGGAGGACAACGCCTGTGACGCAAACTCTCCGGTGATGGAGCCGGTGGAGTGCAGGTCTCCGGCTGCGACCATACCGATCACATCGTTGGCAAAACGCCCACCCTCCAGCATGGAAGTGGTAAAAATACGCCCGCCGAGGCCAACGGAATGCTGTGACTCCCTGCGGAGTGAGGAAACCGAAGCGGTTCGGGTACTGGAAGCGACTTGCTGATGGGTCACGCCCGTCTGCGACTTTTGAGAAGCGCTTTCGCTGCGCGTCTGCTTCGCCTGATGAACAACGCTTGACGCCTGCCGCTCGGCATTTACAGTACGCTCTGTGGCCTGATGCGCGGCGGACATGGTGGAGGAGGACGCTCTCTGCGTCGTTTGCGTCGCAGTTCTTACGGCGTCATTGGTAATTTTCCGACTGACAACGCCGGCCAGACCGCCTTGCAGAAAGCCGGAAGATCCGGATGCGGCGGTGCCTGTGCGGCTGGAGGCTCTGTCGGCAAAGTTACCGACAACTTTTCCAGCCATGCCGGCAGCGAGGGAGACACCCTTGAATGCGACCATCGCTTCACCCAGCATAGAACCGCCGGTGTGCCCTACATTGACACCGATGCTTGCCATGAAGCTGTCGATTTTCTGCGAGACTTTGAGAAAGCCAACCGCACAGAGAAACCAGACCAGGACGTTCCCCGTCACGGCCTCGCGGCTGGAACTGCTGACTGCGGCTTCAACATCGCTTTCCTCCAGAGCAAACGCAGGTACCGCCAGGGCAAGCGCAAGCAAAAGAACGGTGCCCAGCAGCGGAATGATTCTATGATATTTCTTCGTGGTAATGACCTCCTACATGGAAAGCGGATTTGAGATGAATGTGCCGACCATCGTGATAAACAGCCGAAGACACCATGCGTTCATCAGCAGCAGGAATATCTGCCCGCCGAACATCCGGCACCAGCTCTTAAAAATATTTGCGGTGGATTGCGATGCGCCCATGGCAAAGGCTACCGGTGCGGTATAGACCAGGACGCCCAGCAGTACATACCGTTCTGCCGCTTCAAACAGCAGCTTAATGTAGTTCCACGCAAGAATCAGTGTCAGAATCAGAACGATCAGCGCAACGCCGCCGTTGGCACAGACGCCGATGATGGTCAGCAGAACAGAAGTGAAGCTGGCAAAGTCCAAAGAAGGAAGCTCTGAGGACAGTATCCACGCATAAGGCGTTCCGCCTATCGTCAGCGCAATGTTTACGATTTCATCTGCATAGTACGCAAGCACAATGAACAGAATCGCCTTGGCGGTCAGCTTGACCGGATCCTCTGCGTCCACGCCCAAGCCCAGTCCATAGTTCTTGAACAGATTCCAGACCCAGCCCAACAGGATCAGCCCGATGGCAAGTGCCACCAGAAGGCTATACATGGTTTCCGCTGCGGGAAAATATCGCAGAAATGTGTTCATGTCACAGCCCAATGCCCCCAAAACAGAGGTGTTGATCATATCCAGACCGTACATGATCTGCTCCGCGATCCACTCTACAATGCCATCTAAAATGCCCATGATTTACGAGGCGGTCCACTGCCCGCCGCTGAAGAAGGGCGTAACATAACTCATAATGAAGCCGAGACCGTTCAAAACAGCCCATGTGATGATGATTCGCTTGAGCCAAGCCCGGCTTTCATCGACGGTTCGGCCGCTGCGGGAGAAATTCATCATCAGCAGTGCGACTGCGGCCGTAACGATAGCTGCAATCGTGGAGATGCCGAGGATCTGCGTATAGACATCCCGCATGATCTCATTGGCCTTCTCCCACACGGTTGCGGCAGAGGCCGGCTGACAGAGAGAAGCGGATAGCGTGGCGGTCAGAAACGCCGCATACAGCCAACGGCCGATATTGCCACGTGGCTTTTTCCCGATACGGGGAGACGGATACTTGTGCTTCAAAAGCATTACCTCCTTGTGCTGCCCAAAAGCAGGAAACAGCACCCAGCGAAAGCCGGATGCTGTTTCATTGACCGCAGAAGGGCATAAAAAAAGACGCACATCAAAAATGGCGTCCTCCTGCGGCTGCTTTTGGTTTGTTTATAGTTTTGAGCATACTTAGTTTAACATACGGCGATTTTGCGTTCAATAGCAAAACCCTTCCAATTTCCTCCCAATTCTCTTTCAAAATACTCTCACACATCTGGCGGGAAAAAGCAGTCCAGCGTTTTCAAAGTGTCCTGCGCGGAAAATCCCCAAAGGACAGAGCTTAACGCTTCCACGGCAGCTTTGCGCAGGCGGTAGTAGGTGCTGAAGCTAATGTCCCTGATATGCGGGTGGAGCGCTTCAATGATCTCCTCCACATTTTTCAGCTTCTGTGGGGATAAAAATGAGTAATACAAAATCCAGTAGTACACCTCTCCGCTCTGGTGGTGCGTGCGGAGAAGGTTGACGGAATTTTCAAGCAAGGTCAGCATTTTGTAGCTGCGCTCAATGCACCTGGCATGATTTTCTATGTCCGTGCCGCCGAGATCCGCGCCTGCCATATAGATGGACTCCAAAAAATCTTCAATGCTGCAATCATAATCAATGCGAAACTGATTTTTGACCTGTCGGATAGACAGTTCCAGACTCCATGTTACATCTCGATATTTTTTGAGCAGTCTCCATGTGTCGTGATAGCGGGCATCCTCTTCCGGCCGTTTTTCATACATCTTTCCTGACATTGTCGCACGCTCCTTCCGCTTCAGCATTTGGGATGATCGTCATTTCAAACCGATACAACGGACTGCCGGCGCCGCAGCAGATCGCAAGTCCCGCTGAGATAGTGCCTTTCTCTATTCCTACCGTGCAGTCGTCGGATAATGGATATAACATATATTTGGATTTTGGGCATGAAAGGCAGGAAATGCCTTGCGCTTCAAGGGTTCGCAGCACTTTCCGAACGAAGTACAGCATGTGAGGTTTTGAAACGCTGGGAAGCTCTTTTGAAACGCAGATCTGCTCATCAGAAATTGAGCCGGACTCTGGCGAAATGGTATCCGGTACAGATACGCGAAGGTTCAGACACATAGCAACCTCCTCTTTGTCTATCATGACATCCGAAATTTGGAACATGGTTGAGAGATAATTCTTTAGGTAAATTACCGTTCCGCTGCGGCCTGGGAAAGTCAGCAGAGAAAGATAGTCAAAATCGGCCAGTTTTTTGAGCAGCCGCCCCACGCTGGAACGGGAGATTCCCCAGCGCGCGGATAATTCGCTGTAATTGACGAGCGGATTCCCGGTGCCGTTTCTGAAATACGCAACTGGCCCGATCTCAGAGCCGCGTACTTGCTGATCCTTATAAATCGCAGAGATCCAAAGATCCAGAATGACATCCATCTCAGATGCGCGTCCCGCGGAGATCAACTCCGTTGCCGTTGAAACAGGAATGAAGAAGAAACCGGAGTCTTTTTGGCATGGGCAGTTATAATCGAGCGCGGTGTTATTGCGCCGCCAGTCCGTAATAGAGAACTTTACGATATGCCCGCGGCCGAGGCGGGTAAATGTAATGAGCTGCCGATCCTGCAAGGATTTTAGGATTGCAAATGCCTGATAGTGAAAGCGCACACGGAACCATTCTGTGACGTCGGCGATGGAGCAAACCCATTCTCCTGGATAGACAGTGTATGAGATCCTGTCTATGCGCCGATAAGAGGTTCTGAAGTTGGCATAGGAGCAAAGAACGACATAATAAAAAAGACCGGAGCATCCGCCTGTGCGAATGCTCCGGTCTGCAATCAGAGTTTGCATAAATTCTCGATAAATTCGGCATCGTGGATAATCTACAATCTGCCTGAGTTCAAGCTGATAGTCTGCCATGGGTGGCCTCCTGTCTGTTTTTTGTTGGCGGAATATGTTGATAGATAGGGGAATTTGTGTAGTATAGCCTTATCAAAGGTTAAGAATGTATTGTGTTAATTGAACATCATCAGGGGCCATCGCCGCGCCCATGTTGTTTGCGTCGGCGACGCCCTTGTCGACGATTTTCCCGGTTGTCACGTGTGTGATATAGGGCCCCTCGCCCTCGCACGCGAGGAGGCAGCAACCGCTGCCTGTGGCCGTCCACTGCGCGGTCGGCGTGCGCTGCGAGCCGTAGGGCACCGGCATGCGGTACTGCCGCTCGGCGGTGCAGAAGTGCGAGGAGGTCAGCGCCGCGGCGCAAGAGGCATACCCGCCGTCGAGCATCAATGCGGCGAGCGACAGGCTCTCGCCCATCGTGGAGCACGCACCGTAGAGTCCATAGAATGGGATGCGGCTCTCTCGCAGAGCGAACGACGAGCCGACGCACTGGTTCAAAAGATCACCCGCGAAGATGAGGTCAAGGTCACTCACCTTGAGCCCCACCTTTTCCAGCGCGCGGGAGAGCGCGTGGCGCTGCATGGTACTCTCACCCTTTTCCCAGGTCTTCTCGCCGAAGAAGTGATCCTCGCTCAATTCGTCAAAGTATTCGCGCAGCGGGCCTTCACCCTCGAACCGCCCGCCGACGGCGGCGAACGAGAGGACGGAGGGACATGTGCGCAGGCGGCGCGTCTGCGCGCCGACGGTTTTTTGCTCCATCACGCTCTTCCTTTCCGATGGATTTAGGGGAATCCCTCAAAAGTGGCATTAGTTTCTGCCGTTTTTCCAAGAATATGAGTACTTGACGCATATTGCGCAAGATGTTATGATGAAAATACATTGATATAGGAGGATTTTTCCGTGAAGCATGTGATTTCTACGACCACTGCCCCCGGCGCCGTCGGCCCCTACTCCCAGGCGATCGAAGCAAACGGTTTTGTATTTGTCTCCGGCCAGCTTCCGCTGGACCCGGCGACCGGCGCATTTGTTCCCGGCGGCACGTCCGAGCAGGCGGAGCAGAGCATCAAGAATCTGCTCGCAGTGCTCGAGGCGGCTGGCTGCAAGGCTGAGGACGTTGTCAAGACGACCGTGTTTATGATCGATATCGGCGATTTCGGCGTTGTCAACGAGGTGTACGGCAAGTATTTCTCCGGCGAGTGCCCCGCGCGCTGTGCGATGCAGGCGGCCGCCCTGCCCAAGGGCGCGCTGGTCGAGATCGAGGCCATCGCGGTCAAGCCGTAAAGCGCGAAAACCAAAAAGAAAAGGGAGAAACAGCGTGTTTCTCCCTTTCTTTTTGTGCACGGACGCGGTATAATATTCAAATTACCATATGATATTTTACTTTCCGGGAGGAAATGGAATGAAAGAAGAAATGCGTACCATCGGCTATCTCTGCCCCGCGTGCCACAAGCGCGTCATCCAGCAGAGAAGCGTGTTTGCCCTGAGCGCCTCGGGTGCGGTCGTGAGCTGTGAGTGCGGCGAGTCAAGCCTGACCATCGAGGCGGAGGAGAACAAATTCCGCCTGAGTGTGCCGTGCGGCGTGTGCGGTGAGGAGCATCTGGCGGAGTGCAGCGCCGACAAGCTCCTGCACGGGCGCGGCATCGGCCTTGCCTGCCCCGATACGAAAATGCTCTGCTGCTTTATCGGCGAGGACTACGCCGTCGAGCACGAGATGGAGCAGCTCTCGCTCGCGGCGGCCAAGGAGCGCGAGCAGGGCGACGACCCCGCCGCCTTTGCCGACAGCGTCATCATGTACGAGATCCTCTCCGAGCTCAAGGAGATCGCCGCGCGCAAGGACGGTATCACCTGCTCCTGCGGCAGCAAAAGCTACGGCATGGAGATCCACAGCACCTACGTCGATCTTGTGTGCAAAAGCTGCGGCGCGAAGCTGCGCATCCCTGCGGCAACGGATGAAGACCTTGACCGCCTCTGCTGCCGCATGAAATTACAGATCAAAAGCGAGTGAGGGAAGACTATGATCGGTTTTCTTGCGAGTCGGTTCATCAAAGACTATCAGAACACGTCTGATGCCGCAGTGCGGCGCGCTTACGGTGTGCTTTGCGGCGCGGTGGGCATTGCCATCAACCTGCTGCTTTTCGCGCTCAAGCTGTTTGCCGGCACGCTTGCGGGCTCTGTCGCCGTCACGGCGGACGCTTTCAACAACCTGTCCGACGCGGGCGCGTCCATCGTGACGCTGCTGGGCTTTCGTTTGGCCGGGCAGAAGCCCGACCCCGAGCATCCGTTCGGCCACGGGCGGCTGGAGTATATCTCGGGCCTCATCGTCTCGATCGTCATTTTGCTGATGGGCTTTGAGCTGCTGCGCGATGCCGTGGGCGCGATCCTGCATCCCGAGGCTGTGGAGTGCAGCGTGCTGACGGTGGCGATCCTGCTTGTCTCCATCTGCGCCAAGTTCTACATGTACTGCTACAACCGCGGCGTGGGGAAGAAGATCAGCGCCGCCGCCATGCAGGCAACCGCGGCGGACAGCCTGTCCGACTGCGCGGCGACCGCGGCGGTGCTGCTTGCGACACTCGCGGGCTATTTCCTGCACTGGCAGATCGACGGCTGGTGCGGCTTGGTCGTGTCGCTGCTCATCTTGTGGGCGGGCGTACAGGCGGCAAGGGATACGCTCTCGCCGCTGCTCGGCCAGCCGCCGTCCGAAGAGTTCGTGCAGGAGATCCGCGATATTGTGATGGCGAATAAGGCCGTGTGTGGCATCCACGACCTTGTGGTGCACGATTACGGCCCCGGCCGCGTGATGATCTCGCTGCATGCCGAGGTGCCCGCGCACGGCGATATTCTCACCCTGCACGACGAGATCGACAACGTGGAAAAGCAGCTGCACGACAAGCTTGGCTGTGAGGCGGTCATCCACATGGACCCCATCGTGACGAACGATGAAGCGGTGAATGTCACGCACCAGAGGATCGCAGCACTGGTGCGCGGCATCGACGAGAACATCTCCATCCACGATTTCCGCATGGTCACGGGGCCGACGCACACGAATGTGATCTTCGACGCCGTTGTTCCCTACGGCTGCAAAATGAGCGACAGGGAAGCGGAGGAGAAGATCAAAAAGGCGGTACACGAGCTTGATCCGAGCTATTTCGCTGTGGTGCAGATTGACAAGAGCTATGTGAGATAAGCGCACGAGCGCAAAAGGAGAACCGATGACGGAAGAAATCAAAAAGCTGAAGGAACTCATTGACGGAACGGACAATATCGTCTTTTTCGGCGGGGCAGGTGTTTCGACCGAGAGCGGTATCCCGGATTTTCGCAGCGTGGATGGCCTGTATCATCAGCAGTGGGACGACCCGCCGGAGGCGATCCTGAGTCACACGTATTATGAGCGCTATCCCGAGAAGTTTTTCGCCTTTTACCGCGCGAAGCTCCTCTGCGAAGGCGCAAAGCCCAACGCCGCGCACTTAAAGCTCGCCGAGTGGGAAAAGGAAGGGAAACTCAAGGCCGTTATCACGCAGAATATCGACGGGCTGCATCAGGCGGCGGGCAGCAAGAATGTCCTCGAGCTGCACGGAAGCACCTTGCGCAACTACTGCGAGAAGTGCGGCAAGTTCTACGACGTGTCCTACATCAAGCATTCGCAGGGCGTGCCGCGCTGCACCTGCGGCGGGCGCATCAAGCCCGACGTGGTGCTCTACGAAGAGGGACTGGACGAAAAGACACTCTATCGCGCGGTGGAGTACATTCAGGAGGCCGACGTGCTCATCATCGCGGGCACATCGCTCGCGGTCTATCCGGCGGCGGGCCTCGTGCGCTACTATCGCGGACACAAGCTCGTTGTCATCAACAAGACGCCACTCGACCGCGGACTTGGTGCCGACCTTGTCATCACGGGCGCGGTGGGGGAGACGCTCGCGCAGCTTTAACACGAAAAAGATGCCGGAAAAGTTTGGAAAATCTGAGCTTTTCCGCCATTTCTCTTACAGCAAATTTTTTTATTATTTCTCTCAAAAAAAGGTTGACATTTGGCCTATTTTGGGCTTATAATGGCCAAGCGGTCGTTGAGAGACAGCCGTTTGAAAGATGAACATGCGGGTGTGCTGGAATTGGCAGACAGGCTAGCTTGAGGTGCTAGTGTTCGTATGGACGTGCGGGTTCAAGTCCCGCCATCCGCACCATCTTTTTAAAAATCAAATATGCGCGAGTGGTGGAATTGGCAGACTCGCTAGATTCAGGTTCTAGTGTTCATTACGGACGTGCGGGTTCAAGTCCCGCCTCGCGCACCAAAGTGTTGAAACTCAAGGGTTTTTCCCTTGAGTTTTTTCTTTTACATTAGATTCCTTGGGGTGGTAGAGAACTGGATTTTTTAGAGATCAGAAAGCAGTGTTATTTTTTGCACTTTACGAACAGCCTTCCTAACAAAAATTTCCCTCTTGTTTCGCTTGCGTCAGAATGCAGGGCCGTTTCAAAAAAACTTTTCAAATGTGAAACATTTCCGCAGCCTGAATGATATAGTAAGTGAAAGGCCTTTCAAGGAGAATCCTATGTTGACAGAAGAACAGTTTTCGTATCTTGCAAAAAAGTATATGGACATGGTGTTCCGTCTGGCGTTCCACTACACCAAAAGCCGCTCGGAATCGGACGACATCACGCAGGAGGTGCTGATTAAGCTCTACCGCACGGACAAACCGTTTGAGAGCGAGGATCACGTCAGGTACTGGCTCATCCGCGTTACGGTCAACGAGTGCAAGCGGGCGTTCCTCTCTCCGTGGAAGCGGACGGAGGCGATCGATGATTATACCGAACAGATTGCGTTCAAAACGCCGGAGCACAGCGAGCTCTTTCATGCCGTGATGGCGCTGCCGCAGAAATACCGTGTGCCGATCTTTCTGCACTATTATGAGGGCTACTCCTGCAAGGAGATCTCCCAATTCCTTGGCATTCCCAACGCGACCGTCCGCACCCGATTGCGGCGCGGGCGGGAACAGCTCAAAACCGATCTTCAGGAGGCGAACAACGATGTTTGACGAAAACCTATATCAGGAGACGATCTCCGCGCTTCACGCCTCCGAAGACACACTTTCGGAGGTAATGAACATGACGCACAAGACAAAAAGAAGAGGCCGCCTGCGCACGACGGCGGTGCTTGCGGCGGTCATCGCGATCCTGTGCTGCATGGCGGCAGCTGCAGCGACGCTTGGACTGGATCAGCGGTTGGCGGAGTACTTTGGAGCAACGGCGGAGCAGGAAGAGCTGCTCTCGACTGCGGCGGTCCCAATGAACATTGTGAAGCGGGACAGCGGCGCGGTGATGCGCATCGAGCAGATCATCGCCGACCGCTATTGTGCGGCGGTCCTCATCGACTTTACCGCGCCGGAGGGGACAGTTCTGGATCAGGACTACTACGCATTCGATCGGAGCGTGTCCGCAACGTCCAGGGACGGAGTGAAAATGAATACCTACGGCATTGGCTGGGAGGTATTGCCAAGCAGCACGGAGGATGAGACGGGCCGCCATGCCACGATTTTGATGACGATCCATTCTCTGAAAGGAGAATTCAACTTCATCGGTGCGAAGGTGAAGTTGACGCTCGATGGCCTGTATCGGGATAACTGTTTGGAAGAACTTGTCGTTCCCGGGCGCTGGAGCTGCACATTCACTCTGCCGGAGACTGATCCGGGACGCCTGTGCACGGTGAATGAGCCGATCGAGATTGAGGGAAAGAACGCTGTTCTGACGACGCTCTATGTCTCGCCGCTCTCGCTGACCTGCGAGATCAAGCAGGGAACGGATGATCTGAAAGAAACGGTTGAGCCCATCTACAGCGACGACGGGAAGGAGAGCATCGCTCCCGAGGTGACGCTGCAAAACGGCGAAACGGTCGGCGCGGCGGACTGGTTGTTCCTTATAACGAATTATGCCGATAAGCGCGGGCGCTACTGCTTCCGGATGGATGAAATTCTTGATCCGGAAACAGTGAGCAGTGTTTCCGCCTTCGGAGAGACGTTCTCCGTCGAATGACGGGACGATAAAGCATATTTATGTAAAAAAGGGGCCTCTGCATCAAAGCAGAGGCCCCTTTTCCTGTTTTCACCGCAGCGCGTCCTTCATGTTCTTCACATACGCACCGATGTGCTCGGGCACGTCCTTGCCGTACTGGGCAAGGAGCTTGACGATGGCGGAGCCGACGATCGCGCCGTCGGAGAGGTCGGCCATCTTCTTCGCCTGCTCGGGCGTGGAGATGCCAAAGCCGATGGCGCAGGGAATATCTGTGTTTTCCCGCACGAGGGAGACGATGGAGGCGAGGTCGGTCTTGATCTCGCTGCGCTCGCCCGTGACACCGAGCGACGAGACGATATAGAGGAAGCCCTCGGCCTCGCGCGCGATCATCGCGATGCGGTTCTCCGACGTCGGTGCGATGAGGGAGACGAAGTCGACGCCGTACTTGCGGCACGCGGGGAGAAATTCTTCCTTTTCCTCATACGGCACGTCCGGCAGGATGAGCCCGTCGATGCCAACATCGCGGCAGTTGGACAAAAAGCGCTCTGTGCCGTAGGAAAAGACGACATTCGCATACGTCATAAAAACCATGGGGATCGTCACGCCGCGCCGCAGCTCGCGCACGAGATCAAAAATCTTGTCGGTCGTTACGCCGCTTTGCAGGGCGCGCAGGTTAGCGGCCTGAATGACGGGCCCCTCCGCCGTGGGGTCGGAGAAGGGAATGCCGAGCTCGATGAGGTCGGCACCGTTTTGCGCGGCAGCGCGGACGGCAGCCGCGGTCGTTTCAAGATCGGGGTCGCCGCAGGTCAGAAAGGCGATGAACGCCTTGCCGTGGTCAAATGCTCTTGCAAGATCACTCATGAAGATCCTCCCCTCTGTAGCGGGCGATGGCGGCGCAGTCCTTGTCGCCGCGGCCGGAGATCGTGACGACAAGAAGCTGATCGCTCCCCATCGTGGGTGCGAGCTTTCGCGCGTAGGCCGCAGAGTTTCACCTTGGTCATAAGTTACCTCTCAATTCCGCGAGCCGTCTGGCCTTGTCAGGGGCCCGCATCAGTGTTTCGCCGATCAGCACCGCGTCGGCACCGATCGAGCGGAGCGCGGCGACGTCCTGCGTGCTCTGCACGCCGGACTCGGCCACGTAGACCGCCTCCGGCGGGATGCGGTCGCGCAGCCGCGCGGCGTTGGAAAAGTCGACGGAAAAATCTTTCAGATTGCGGTTGTTGACGCCGATGATCTTCGCGCCCGCCGCGACGGCGGAGCGGATCTCGTCCGCGTCGTGCGTCTCCACGAGCGCGGAGAGACCGAGTTCGTCGCAGACGGCGAGATATTGCGCGAGCGTCTTCGTGTCCAGCAGCGCGCAGATCAGCAGCACGCAGTCCGCGCCCATCAGGCGGGACTGATAGAGCTGGTAGTCGCTGACGGTGAAGTCCTTGCGCAGCATCGGCGTTGAGACGGCGGCGCGAATTTCGCGGAAGATGTCGTCCGAGCCCAAAAACCACTTGGGTTCTGTCAGGCACGAGATGCAGTCCGCACCGGCGGCCTCGTAATCGCGCGCGATGTCGAGATAGGGAAAGTCCCGCGCGATGACGCCCTTGGAGGGCGAGGCCTTTTTTACCTCGCAGATGAAGGACAGATCATCTTTTTTGAGCGCGTCGTAAAAGCGCGCGCCGTTCGCGCGGCCCTTTTCGCGGCACATCGCCTGTAAGATATCAAGGCTCATGTTCTCGCTGTCTGCCAGCACGCGCTCGCGGGCGTGGGCGGCCAGCTTGTCGAGGATGCTCATGCGTTCGCCTCCGCGCGGTTGCTGACGGCGATGAAGCGCTCGAGCGTTTCAAGCGCCTTGCCGGAGTCGATGAGCTCGGCGGCGAGGGCGATGCCGTCCTTCATGCTCTCCGCCTTGCCGCCGATGTAGAGCGCCGCGCCCGCGTTCATCAGCACCGCGTTGCGCTTGTGGCCCTTTTCGCCCGACAGGATGGCGCGGGTGATGGCAGCGTTTTCCTCCGGTGCGCCGCCCTTGAGGTCGTCCTTGGTGCAGCGGTCAAAGCCGAAGTCCTCGGGTGTGATGACATAGCTCTTGTACCAGCCGTCACAAATTTCGCATACGCTCGTCGGCGCGCTGAGGGAAATTTCGTCGAGCTTGTCCTGTCCGTAGACGACCATGCCGCGCTTGACGCCAAGGCTCACGAGCACGCGCGCGAGCGGCTCGACAAGGTACTCGTCGTACACGCCGAGCAGCTGCATTTTCGGCGAACCGGGGTTCGTCAGCGGCCCCAAGATGTTGAACACCGTGCGGAAGCCCAGCTCCTTACGGATCGCGCCGACGTATTTCATCGAGCTGTGGTACTTCTGCGCAAAGAAGAAGCACATGCCGACCTCTTTTAAGAGCGTCACGCACTGCTCGGGGCTCTGCTGGATGTTGACGCCGAGCGCTTCGAGGCAGTCTGCCGTGCCGCACTGGGACGAGGCGGCGCGGTTGCCGTGCTTGGCGACCTTCATGCCGCCCGCCGCCGCGACAAGGGCGGAGGTGGTGGAAATGTTGAAGCTGTGGGCGTTGTCGCCGCCGGTGCCGACGATCTCGAAGATGTCCATGCCGGTGTCTACCTTTGTGGCGTGGTCACGCATGGCGGCGGCGCAGCCTGCGATCTCATCGGTCGTCTCGGCGCGGGCGCTCTTGGTCGAGAGGGCCGCGAGGAACGCTGCGTTCTGGGTGGGGGTGGTCTCGCCGCTCATGATCTCGTTCATCACGGCGTAGGCTTCGTCATAACTGAGATCGCCCTTGTTGACGATCTTCACGATGGCTTCTTTGATCATGGTTTCAATTCTCCTTCAAAAAGTTTTCCAGCATGGTTTTGCCGTTCGGTGTCATAATGGATTCGGGATGAAACTGAACCCCGTAGATGGGATAGTCTGTGTGCTGCACGGCCATGATCTCGCCGTCGTCTGTGACGGCGGTGACTTTCAGGCAGTCCGGCATGGTGGCGGCGTCGGCCGCGAGGGAATGGTAGCGCGCGACGGGCGCGGTCTTGGGGCAGTTTTGGAAGAGCCGCGAGCTCGTGTCGAAGTGGACGAGCGACTGCTTACCGTGCATTAGCTCTTTGGCATAGGTCACGGTCGCACCGAAAGCGGCACAGATGGCCTGATGCCCGAGGCACACGCCGAGCGTCGGGATGCGGGGCGAGAGCGTCTTCACAACGTCGATGAGAACGCCTGCGTCTTCGGGCCGCCCGGGGCCGGGGGAGAGGATGATGCGCGCGGGATGCAGCGCGTCGATCTCTTCAATGCGCAACTCATCGTTGCGGATGACGCGGATGTCTGGATCGATCGCGCCAACGAGCTGGTAGAGGTTATAGGAAAAGCTGTCGTAATTGTCGATCAAAAGGATCATAGGTCTTCCTCCTGCGCAAGCGTCAAGGCGCTGACCACGGCCTTCGCCTTGTTGATGCATTCCTGATACTCTGTTTCGGGGACGGAATCTGCCACGATGCCCGCGCCGCTGCGGACGAACACGCGCCCGTTTTTCTTGTAGGCGATGCGGATGGCGATGCAGGTGTCCATGTTGCCAGTGAAGTCGATGTAGCCGATGGCCCCGCCGTAAATGCCGCGCTTGTTGTTCTCAAGCTCACCGATGAGCTGGCAGGCGCGGATCTTCGGCGCGCCGGAGAGCGTTCCAGCGGGGAGCACGGCCTCAATGGCGTCAAGCGCGTCGCGGTCATCGCGAATCTCGCCGCGCACGGTGGAGCCAATGTGCATCACGTGGGAGTAGCGCTCGATGGAGTGCAGCTTTTCGACCTGCACCGTGCCGAATTTGCTGACCTTGCCGAGGTCGTTGCGCCCGAGGTCGACGAGCATATTGTGCTCGGCAAGCTCCTTTTCGTCGTGCAGCAGGCTCTCTTCAAGCGCCTTGTCCTCCTCGTCCGTTTTGCCGCGCGGACGGGTCCCCGCGAGGGGAAAGGCGTGCAGCACGCCGTCTTTGAGCTTGACGAGCGTTTCGGGCGACGCGCCCGCGACCTCAACGTCGGTGCCGGAAAAGTAGAACATGTACGGCGAGGGATTGATGGTGCGCAGCACGCGGTAGGTATCGAGCAGGCTCCCCTCGAACGGTGCGCTCAGGCGGTTCGAGAGTACGATCTGAAAGATATCGCCCTCGCGGATGTGGTGCTTGGCGGTTTCGACCATCGCGCAGAACTGCTCTTTGGAGAAGAGCGGCGTGACTTCGCCGAGGAGCCGCCCCGGCGCTTCCTGCTTCTTTTCGCCGGTTTTGAGGAGCGAGACGAGCTGCTCAAGCTCGAGCTTTGCCTTGTTGTAGCCGACCTCGATGTCGCTGAGCGCCATGTTGACGATGAGCACGATCTTCTGCCGCACATGATCGAAGGCGATGACCTTGCCAAAGAGCATCAAATCGACATCCTTGAAGCTGTCCTCGTCCTGCTCGCCGCAGCGGACGCTCGGCTCGCTGTATTTGAGATAATCGTAAGAAAAATACCCCACGAGCCCGCCGGTGAAGGAGGGGAGGTAGTCGAAGCGGGGGCTTCTGTAGCTTGATAGCAGCTCACGCAGGTATTGGGAAGGATCGTCCGTGCGGACGGTGAGGCCGCCAGCCTTCATTTTGCCGTCAATGCACGTGATCTCGAGCTTTGGGTCGAAGCCCAAAAACGTGTAGCGGCCCCAGCGGTCGTCCGCCTGCGCGGATTCGAGCATGTAACAGTGGGTGGACACGTTCTTGAGGATGCACATCGCTTCGATGGGGGTGATGAAGTCGGAAAGAATTTCGCAGCTCAGCGGGAGCACGTCGTACTGCTGCGTCGCGGCGATGTCTTTGACGGTTTCGAGCGGTGGTAGGATATGCATGAGTGACCTCCTGAAAAAGAAAAGCTCCTTTGGCGTTCTGCCAAAGGAGCTTATTGCGCAAACAAAAGCGCCCCCGACAGAACGGTACAGTCTGTCAAGGACGAATGCGATACGAGAGAAACGAACGATCCGCGGTGCCACCTTGAATTCACGGTTACCCGTGCGCTTGGCGGAGATACCATCATATCTCCCGGCAACTGACGTATGCCAACACGTTGCAGGATACTCTGCGCATAAAACGCATTTCGCTGCACCCTCAGCGGTCCATTTGACAATGTGTATCTTGCCTGATTTTCAGCATCGCAGGCTCTCTGTGAAGGCATCACTGCCGTTATCTCCGCTTCAACGGTTTGCGGTATTAATTTGAGCGAAAATATAGCACACCCCATCGGCAATGTCAATAGGGTGTGCATGATTTTTTGTAAAACTTCGGTTCTTTATTCCGCAGCGCGGCGAAGAATGTCGGCGACAAGCGCCTTGTCGAGCTGCAGGAAGGGGATGACCGGTTCGGGATGCTCGGGATGCTCCATGAGCAGTTTTTCCGCCCAGGACATGTTGTACCAGCGGCCGAACTTGTAGCCGCTGCGCGTGAACACGCCGATGCGGCGGAAGCCCATGTGCTCATGGAAGCGGATGCTGTTGTCCGTTAAATATTCGTCGTCCGCGCCCTGCGGCTCGCCGATGCAGGCATAGAGATTGTAGATGTTCTGAGCGAGCGACAGCTCCTCAATCGCGCGGTAGAAGCGCTTGCCGAGACCGTGCTTGCGCGCGTCGAGGGCGAGATAGATCGTCGTCTCCGCACAGTGGTCGTAGGCCTTACGCGCGATGAACGTGTGCGTATAGGCGTAGCCGAGGAGCTGGCCATTTTCATCCTCCGCGACGAGATAAGGGTATTTGCGCGAGATATCCGCGATGCGGCGGCGGAATTCGTCGAGCGACGGTACGTCGTATTCAAACGAGATGGCCGTCTTTTCGACGTACGGCGCATAGATGCTCAGAAGCGCGGGAGCGTCGTCAAGCGTGGCGAGGCGGAAGCGGAACGCAGGAGAAGACATAGAGTCACCTTTCAAATCCGTGCACCCAGTCAGAGCGCAGGTAATAAATGAGATAGATGGTGGAGCTGATCGCCCAGGTGAGGGGATACGCCCAGTAGATGTAGCCGATCTCGCCGATGAAGTGGACGACGAGCATGATGTAGATGATGCGGATGACGCACCAGACGGAGAGCATGATCATCATCGGCACGACCGCGCGGCCCGCGCCGCGGCAGACCGCCGCGATAGAGTGCGAAAACGCCAGCAGGCAGTAGAACAGTGCCACCGTGCGCGCCTGTTGCACGCCGAGGGCGACAACGCCGGGGGTGCTGTCGAAAAGGGAAATGAGCTGACTTGCCCAGATGTAATAGCACAGGCCGATGAGCTCGGCCATCACGACGGCGATGATGATACAGAACCGCGCGCCGCGCTTGGCGCGGTCATACTGCTTGGCGCCGAGGTTCTGACCAACGAACGTGGTGCAGGCCATCGTGAAGCTCGTGATGGGCAGAAAGGCGAAGCCTTCGATCTTGCAGTGCGCGCCGTAGGCCGCCATCGCGAGCATGCCGAACGAGTTGATCTGCGACTGAACGATGACATTGGCAAGGCCAATGACGCAGTTCTGGATGCCGGAGGGGAGACCGTATCGCACGATCTCGCCGAGCATGCCGGTGTGGAAGCGGATGTTGCGCGGCGTGACGGTGTAGACCTCGCCCTTTTTGAGCAGGTGGATGAGGCAGAGCACGCAGCTCGTCCCCTGGGAGAGGACAGTCGCCACTGCGGCGGACCAGACGCCCCAGCGGAACGCGCCGATGAACAGCAGGTCGAGCGCGATGTTGACGAGCGACGAAATGATCAGATAGTGCAGGGGCCTCCGGCTGTCGCCGAGGGCGTTAAGAATGCTCGTGCACATGTTGTAGAGCACCGTTGCCAGCACGCCGAGGAAGTAGTAGCGGAAGTATTCGACCGCCTGCGGCATGACCTGCGCGTCGGTGTTCATCCAGGCCAAAAACGTCGGCGTGAGGAATACGCCGATGAGCGTCAGCAGTGTGCCCGACACGATACCGAACGCCAGGTTCGTGTGGACGGCGCGCGAGACGTTTTCATAGTCGCCCGCGCCGAAGTACTTTGAGATCGCGACGCCCGCGCCCATGGCCGTGCCGATAAAGAGGCTTGTGAGCAGCATGATGAGCGTGCCGGACGAGCTGACAGCGGCAAAGGCGTTCGTGCCGAGGTATTTGCCCACAATGAACGCGTCCGCCGTGCTGTATAGCTGCTGGAAGACCTGACTGATGAAGATCGGCAGCGCAAAACGCAAAATCAGCGAGACGGGGCTGCCCTCCGTCATGTTCTGCACGGTTTGCCTTGCCGGAACTGTCTGCGCCATGCGCACCTCTCTTTCTCTGTCCCGCGGCGGGACGAATCTTTCATTTTTTGACGAAAAAGGAAAAGCGCCGCAGGAGCGGTGCTTTTCCTCAATTCCTGAAGAAACAGCAGATGAAAATTCTACAAAATCTTGACAGGTCCATTATATAGTTGTGTGGAACGAAAGTCAACCTTGCCGTTTACAGCACAAGGTTCAAAAGTGCAGGCGTGACGTACGTCTCGATGAGCGCGGCCACCAGCAGCAGCGGCACAGAGAATGTCAAAAAGACGCGGATGCAGTCCAGCACACGGCGGAAAAAGGGAGTATCGCTCTTTTTGAGGATCCGTTCCGTCCCCGTGCGGCAGATGAGAAGGCCCAGCGCGCAGGATAAGATCAGCGCGGACAGCTCAAAAATGCCGTGGGGCAAAACGCCGAGAACATACACACCGAGACCGATGCCCTGCTGCTGATAGATGGCGGCGAACGCGCCGAGCATCAGCGCATTCGTGCCGAGCGCGAGCGCACTGAGCGGCAGGAACGGGATGAGCCCGTAGAGCATCGAGAGGAGGGACGCTGTGATGTTGTTGAAAAACAGCGTCGCCATCATCTGCGACTGGGGAACATCGTCGGTAAGTCCCAGCTGCTCGATCTGTGCGGCGAAGTTTTGAAGGATCTGCTGCGCCATATCGGGGAAGAGCATCCCTGCAGCAAAGCCAAGAAGCACCAGCACGCCGAACGCGGCGGCGGTGTTCAAAAATTCCCGCTTGATGAGATCGCGCGAGAGCGTAGGGCAGAGTTCGAAGATCATGCCAGCTTGGCGATACCGGCCTTGACGCGCTTGATCGTCTCCTCACGGCCGAGGATATGGCAAATTTCGACAGCGCCGCCGGGCGTGACGAGCTTGCCCGCAACGGCGATGCGCAGCGGCCACATGAGCGTCGCGTTCTTCACGCCGAGCTCCTCGGCGAATGAGACGAGCATGTCATGGATGGCATCATTCGTCCACTCAGGAAGGCTCTCGAGCTTGGGCAGGACCTTATTGAGCATGTCGAGCGAGACCTCGCTGTTGGTCTTGGACTTCTTGTTCGTGTAGAACTCAACGCCGTACTCGGGAAGAGCATCGAAGAAGTCGACCTTTTCGGGAATATCGGTGAGCTTTTCGCAGCGGGCCTGTAAGAGTGCTGCGATCTCACCGACGGAGTACGCTTCGTTCTTGACGGCCTGACGGATGTAAGGCTCGGCAACTTTACAGAATTCCTCGGGCGGGAGATTGCGCAGATAATTCGCGTTGAAATACGTCAGCTTTTCGATGTCGAAAATGGCAGGGGACTTGGAGATGCCGCCGATGTCGAACGCCCCCACCAGCTCGTCGAGCGTGAAGAACTCCTGCTCGCTCTGCTCGCCGCGCGGCGACCAGCCGAGCAGCGCCACATAGTTGAGGATGGCGGGCGTCAGGTAGCCCTGCGCCTTGAGGTCTTCATAGCTCGGGTCGCCGTTGCGTTTACTCATCTTATGCTGCGCGTCGCGCATGACGGGGGAGCAGTGCACGTAGGTCGGCACCTCCCAGCCGAAGCCCTCGTAGAGGAGGTTGTACTTCGGGGCGGAGGAGAGATATTCGCTGCCGCGCACGACATGGGTGATGCCCATGAGGTGGTCGTCGATGACGTTGGCAAAGTTGTAGGTCGGCAGACCGTCGCGCTTCAAGAGCACCTGATCGTCGAGCGTCTTATTCTCCACCGTGATGTCGCCAAAGCTTGCATCGTGGAAGGTCGTGGTGCCGTCCTTCGGGATACGCTGGCGAATGACGTAGGGCTCGCCCGCGGCGACGCGCGCCTTGGCCTCTTCGAGCGGCAGGGATCGTCCGCGCGGTCAAATTCGCCGCTGTCCTCCTCGCTCTCGGCCTTTTCGCAGAAGCAGTAGTAGGCGTGGCCGCGCTCGACTAAAAGCTCGGCGTACCTGCCGTAGGTGTCGCGGCGCTCGCTCTGGATATACGGGGCGACGGGGCCGCCGACGTCGGGGCCTTCATCGTGGGAAAGGCCGCATTCCGCCATCGTGCGGTAGATGACGTCCGTTGCGCCCTCGACGAGACGCCCCTGGTCGGTATCCTCGATGCGGAGAATGAACGTGCCGTTTGCGTGGCGGGCGATCAGATAGGTGTAGAGCGCGGTGCGCAGGTTGCCCACGTGCATATAGCCCGTGGGGGAGGGAGCGAAGCGCGTGCGTACCTTACCGTGCGGGATCTTCGCTTCCATTTCCTCAAAATACTTCATGTCGATGGACATAGATGACCTCCTGAAGTGAAATCAAAATAAAGATAGCTTATTACACCATATTTTGACCGAAAAGTCAACGAACGCACGACGCTCTTTTTCACCGGAATATGCTTGTATTTTGAAAAGGGGTATGGTAACATAACAAATTGGGTCGATAGCTGCGCCAAAACGGCGCAATTCGAGATAAAATGAGAAAAACAAACAGATCGGAGAAAAAACGATGGAAAACATGGAAAACGCGGCGCGCAAGAAAGTGATGCTGTCCGGCATTCAGCCCAGCGGCGATCTGACCCTCGGGTCCTACCTCGGCGCGATCAAGAACTGGGCGGAGCGCGACGAGGAATTTGACAACTACTACTTCATGGCCGATATGCACTCGATCACCGTGCGTCAGGACCCTGCGGCGCTACGCCGCCGCACGCTCGAGCAGCTGGCGCAGTACATCGCCTGCGGCTTGGACCCCGAGAAGAACACGCTGTTCATCCAGTCCCACGTGCCGCAGCACGCCGAGCTCGGCTGGGTCCTGAACTGCTATACGATGTTCGGCGAGCTCTCGCGCATGACGCAGTTTAAGGACAAGTCCGCCAAGAACAGCGAGAACATCAACGGCGGTCTCTTCACCTATCCTGCGCTGATGGCGGCGGATATCCTGCTCTATCAGCCCGACTATGTCCCTGTGGGCGAGGACCAGAAGCAGCATGTCGAGCTCTGCCGCAACATTGTCCAGCGCTTCAACGGCATCTATGGCGACGTCTTCAAGATGCCCGAGCCGTACATTCCCAAGGTCGGTGCGCGCGTGATGAGCCTGAGCGACCCGGGAGCCAAGATGTCGAAGTCCGATAAGGACCCCAACGGCTCCATTTACCTGATGGAAAAGCCCGAGGATATCCTGCGCAAGTTCAAGCGCGCCGTGACCGACAGCGACACGGAAAACTGCGTGCGCTATGATCCCACGAACAAGCCCGGCGTTGCGAACCTGATGACCATCTACTCCGCTGTGACGGGCAAGAGCTTTGACGAGATCGAGCAGGAGTTCGCCGGTAAGGGCTACGGCGCGTTCAAGCCCGCCGTGGGCGATGCCGTCGTTGAAACCCTGCGCCCCATCCGCGAGGAGGCCACGCGCATTTTGGGCGACAAGGCGTATCTCGAGTCCGTGTATCGCGCGGGCGCACAGAAGGCGTCTTACGTGGCAGAAAAAACGCTGCGCAAGGTCTACAAGAAGGTCGGCTTTGTCGCGCGCTGATTAAAGGGTGGAGAACATGAACGGAATTCCTAAAGAGTTATTGCTGAGCGTCGGCGGCGCGCTGCTGTGCGCGTTTGCCGTCAGCTTTCTGATGTGCCCGCTCGTCAAGTCGTTTGCCTATAAGATCGGCGCGATCGACGTGCCGAAGGACAACCGCCGCATGCACAAAAAGCCCGTACCGCGCCTCGGCGGCCTCGCGATCTTCCTCGGCTTTATCGTGAGCATGCTGCTGTTTGTCAAGGTCGACCACCAGTTGCAGGGCATTTTGCTGGGCGCGTCCATCATCGTTGTTTTAGGCGTAGTGGACGATATGTCCCCGCTGCGCGCGTATTTTAAGTTCTGTGTGCAGATCTTCGCGGCGCTCGTCGCCGTGTTCCACGGCGTCGTGATCCAGACGCTCTCCAACCCGAACGTCTTTGCTGAAAGCCCGTATTGGGACCTCGGCTGGCTGTCCATCCCCATCACAGTCTTGTGGATCGTCGGTATCACGAATGCCGTCAACCTCATCGACGGCCTCGACGGCCTTGCCTGCGGCGTTTCGACCATCAGCGCCATTTCGATGCTCGTCATCGCGCTGCTCGTCTCTGAAAGCGATGTGGCGCTCGTGATGGCCGCGCTTGTGGGTGCGTGCCTCGGTTTCATGCCGTACAACAAGAATCCGGCCAAGATGTTTATGGGCGACACGGGCTCGACGTTCCTTGGCTACATCCTTGCGACGATCTCAATCCAGGGCCTTTTCAAGTATTACGCCATCGTGTCGTTCGCGGTGCCGTTCCTGATCCTGGGCCTGCCGATGTTCGACACGCTCTTTGCCATCATCCGCCGCCTTGCCCACGGGCAGAACCCGATGGCGCCTGACCGCGGACACATCCACCACCGCCTCATCGACATGGGCCTCAACCAGAAGCAGGCCGTCGCGGCGCTGTATGTCATCAGCAGTATCCTCGGCCTTTCCGCCGTGATGCTGACGTCGAGCGGCGCGATCAAGGCGATGCTCTTTCTGATGGCGCTGGCGGTGGCGGCGTTCCTCGCCTCGCGCGTCATCTTCCGCCGCGATATCGACAGGGCATTGCAGGCGGAAAAGGCCGCGGCAGAGGAGAAGAGCACAGAGACCGCCACACCGGCGGAAACCGTGCCTGCGGAACCTGAAGAAGAATCCAACGAAAAGAAAAAAGAGGAAGCATAAATGGAAAAACTGCGCATTATGAGCGTGTTCGGCACGCGGCCCGAGGCCATCAAGATGGCCCCGCTCGTCAAGGAGCTTGCCTCGCGCGACGAGATCGAGAGCCTTTGCTGCGTGACGGCGCAGCACCGCGAAATGCTCGATAGCGTGATGGAGGTCTTCGACCTCAAGGCCGACTGCGACCTTGATATTATGACCCCGCGGCAGACGCTCTCGACCATCACGAGCAAGTGCCTTCTCGGCATGGACGACGCCATTGAGCAATTAAAGCCTGACATGATCTTAGTCCACGGTGACACGAGCACGACGTTTGCCGGTGCGCTCTCGGCCTTTTACCACAAGGTGCCCGTCGGACATGTGGAGGCGGGCCTTCGCACCTACGACAAATACTCCCCGTTCCCCGAGGAGATGAACCGCAAGCTCGTCACGGCCATCGCCGACCTCTATTTCTGCCCGACGAAAAATAACCGCGAGAACTTACTCAAAGAGGGCGTGACCGAGGGCCTTTTCATCACGGGCAATACGGTCATTGACGCACTGAAAACAACGGTGCGCAAGGATTACCGCTTTACAACAGAACTGCTCAACGAGCTGGACTATTCAAGAAAGGTCGTGCTCGTGACGTGCCACCGCCGCGAGAATTACGGCCAGCCCATGGAGAACATCATGACCGCGCTGCGCGACGTCGCCCTCCAGAATGAGGACTGCGAGCTCGTCTATCCCGTGCACCTCAGCCCTGTCGTGCGCGAGAACGCGCAGAAGTTCCTCGCCGGTACGCCGCGCGTACATTTGATCGACCCGCTGAGCGCGGACGAGATGCACAATCTTATGGCGCGCTGCTACATGGTGATGACCGACAGCGGCGGACTCCAGGAGGAGGCTCCTGCGCTCGGCAAGCCCGTCCTTGTCATGCGCAAAGAGACCGAGCGTCCCGAGGCGGTCGCCGCCGGCACGGTGAAGCTCTGCGGCGTCGAGTACGACGACGTGCTGCGCATGGGCAACGAGCTTCTTCGCAGCAGGGAGGCGTACGACGCGATGGCGCACGCCGTCAACCCCTATGGCGACGGCCACGCCTGCGCACGCATCGCCGACGCGATTTTGTGGCACTTTGGCCGCCGGAGCGAGCGCCCCGCGGATTTTAACGCCTGATTTTGACGGAATGAAAGAAGGGAGTGGAGCGGAATGAGAAAGCGGAGGGTGACGCCCATTGGCGCTGCTTTCGTCGCGCTCGTTTTGCTGGTGCTCCTGTTTGTGGTGCGCGGCGCGCTGCACCATCCCGCGCACGTCGTGCTGCCGCAGGATGCGAGCAGTAGCGATGTGAGCGACGCGTCGCTCGACGACAGCGCTGTGGGCCGCATCGCCGTGCGGCCCGACACGGTGCAGTCCGCCATCGCGACGCTTGAACGTCCCGCGCGCTACTCGCGCGCCATCACGATCGAGCGCTACTATTCCGGCGGCAGCGGCGTCGACCGCAGCAGTGTCAGCGTCGACGGAGCGTGGATGCGCGTCGACACCGAGCAGGCGAGCGGCGCGCAGAGCCACACGATCTCCAACGGGGAAAGAACATGGGTCTGGTACGGCGGCAGCGAGCTCTATTACGAGAGCGCCGCAGCCTTCACCGCCGACGAGGAGCAGGGCATCCCGACGTATGAGGACATCCTGCGCCTTGACAAAAAGCGCATCGCCGCGGCGGATTACCGCCTGCTCGACACCGTGGACTGCATCTTTGTGGAAACTGCCGCCGATGACGGCGGCTACATTGAGCGCTACTGGGTCAGCGTGAGCAACGGCCTTCTCTGCGCGGCGGAAAAATTGCAGGGCGAGGATGTCGTCTACCGCATGGCGGGCATGAGCGTCGACAGCGGGAACGTGGCGGAGGACGCCTTTACGCTGCCGGACGGCACAGTGCTCCACGAAAGTGCGCTCGACGGCGCAAACCGGTAAAAGAAACTGAAAAGGCCGTCCGAAGATCGTTCTTCGGACGGCCTTTTTGTCAAAATATGTCATAAAATGAGCAGCAGCCCCAGCGCGACTAAAAGCTCGTCGTCCGCCTTTTCCTCAAAGAGGAAAAAGAGAATGAGCAGCAGCAAAATGTCCGCCGTGTCCACGCCCTTGAGCGGTAATTTGTCGAGGATGCGCGAGAAAAACTGCGACGCCTCCTGACTGATCGGCGGCGGAGGGGGAGCGCCCCCCTGCGGCGGCCTTGGCGGCGGTGCGTTTCCGCCGGAGGGCGGCGGGGGAGGCGGTCTGTTATCACGCGGCGGTTCGCCGCGCGGCGCGTCCTGCATCGGCATGCGGGTGTAGACGCCGTCGTCGTTGCGCAGATAGCGGTTATACATTGCGCGGCCCCCCTTCGCTGAGGAGCAGCGTCTTCCCCAGGTGGATGAAGCGCGCGAGCTGTGCCGCGCGCTCGACCTTGTCCTGCCGCTCCGGCTTCAAAAATGGGCGCAGCGCGCGCAAAAATGCGGCGGTCTCGCCGCTCTCGGGCCGATTGAGCTGCGAGAGCACGGGCAGCAGCTTGGCAATCATGCCGGGGTCAATGCCGCCGAGCAGCGACGAAAGATCGCCCATCGGATCGCCCTGCGGCGGTGGCGGAGGGGGAGCCGACGGCGCAGGACCGGCCGCACCGCCCGCGGGCGGGGGAGGCGGTGCGCTGCCGCCGGACTGCCCCATCTGCTGCGACAGATTTTGCGCCATGTTCATCACCTGCGCCATGGCGTCCGGATCGGAGAGCAGGGTATTCAGTTTTTCCTCCCACTCGCTCATCGTGACGCCCTCCCGCGGTTTTTATTTTTTTGCGCTGTCGTTGATGCGGTTCATAATGGCCATGCCCTCGGGACTTTTCATCAGGTTCGAGAGCATTGTGGCCAACTCTTTCGTGTTGCCCGCCGCGGCATTCTGCGCCGCGTGATTGAGCGCCGCGCCGCCATCCTGAGAGGTGAGCATCTGCATGAGCCTTTGCCCGTCGCCCGATTGCAGGAGCGACTGCGCTATGGCAGGATTGCGCTTGAACTTGTCGATGAGCTGCTGCGTGCTGTGATCCATAGCTGTGCCTCCGTTTCCTGTCTTTCATGGCAGTATATGAGAGGGACGCGGCAGTTGTGCCGCCGCAGCGGCGAAATTTTTTGAAAAATTTTCCGAACCCGTGAAAGAAAACGCCCTGCCCGCGCACATGTATGGTGTAAGGCCTTTGAGGAGAGAAACATATATGTTTTCAAACGAAGCATTTGCCCAAAATGCAGAAAAGTACATGGACACGGTCTTTCGCGTGGCCTACGGCTGGCTCAAAAACCCGGACGACGCCAACGATGTGACACAGGACGTATTGATAGAGCTGTACAAAACAGATAAGGCGTTCGAGTCGGACGCCCATTTGAAAAACTGGCTCATCCGCGTCACCGTCAATCGCTGCAAGATGCTCTTCCGCTCGCCGTGGCGCCGGCACGAGGACATCGACGACTATGCCGAGACATTGTCCTTCGAGCAGCCGCGGGACGGCGAGCTCTTCAAAGCCGTGATGGCGCTCGACAAAAAATACCGCGTGCCGCTGCTGCTCTTCTATTACGAGGGGTATACAACGGCGGAGGCCGCGTCGATGCTCGGCATTCCCGAAAAGACCGTCAGCACAAGACTTTACCGCGCAAGGGCGAAGCTCAGAACGATTTTGGAGGAGGAGTAAAGCAATGACAGAAAAAGAGAGATTTCAACGCGCGTTCGCGCCGCTGCACGCCTCCCCGGACACGATGACGGAGGTAATGAAGATGACAGAACGGAAAACGAAACGGCCCGCGCTGCGCCGCGCCGCGACCATCGGCCTTGCGGCCGCGCTCGTGCTGGCGCTCGGCAGCGTTGCCTATGCCTCGGATCTCGGCGGCATTCAACGCACGGTGCAGCTCTGGCTCAACGGTGAGATGACGGACGCAACGCTGACGGTAAACGAGGGAAGCTACACCCTGCGCTATCCGGACAAGGACGGCACCGAGCGCGAGATGGGCGGCGGTGGCGTCGCCTTCGAGCCCGACGGCACGGAGCGAGCGCTGACCGAGGAAGAGATGTTAGAGCATCTCAACGCGCCCGAGGTCGAAGAGCGCGAGGACGGCACGGTCACGGTCTACTACCTCGACCAGAAGCTCGACGTCACGGACAAGTTCGACGAGGACGGCGTCTGCTATGTGCAGCTTGAGGGCGGCGAGAAGACGATCTACATGACCATCAAGCGCGGCAACGGCTATGCAACGAGCACGACAAAGTACATCCTGCCAAGCGAATTCAACAACTGAAAGAAAAACGAGAAAGGTTCCGCACAGCATCGCTGTGCGGAACCTTTCTCCTATTGGGGAAAGCCTCGCAGAGTTTCGTGCCCGCAGGCACGAAATAAAATCAGATCGTTTTTCGCCGCGGCGTGTACGTGGGGAAAAACACCTCTCGCGGAGCGTGTGTCGAGCTGCCATATTGGCGGCGAGGCACGGAGCGCAGCGCGGCCTTCTCCCAAAAGCGGCAAAGCCGCTTTTTGGAAGATATTATTTCTGCGCCTTGCCGTAGTCGCAGTCTTTTCTAAGCGGGCAGCCGTCGCAGTTGGCTTTGCGGGCGGTGCAGCGGTCGCGGCCGAACAGCACCAGTCGGTGGCAGAAGTCGTTCGACTTCTCCGGCGGCAGGATGGCGCGCAGCTGCTTTTCGACGCTCAGCGGGTCCTTGCTGCCGTCCGTCAGGCCGAGGCGGCCCGTGATGCGGATGCAGTGCGTGTCGCACACGTAGGCGGGCTGGCCGTAGACGTCGCCGAGGATCAGGTTCGCCGTTTTGCGCCCGATGCCGGGGAGGGCTGTGAGCTCCTCCATCGTGCCGGGGACCTTGCCGCCGTACTTTTCGAGCAGGATCTTCGCGCACTCGACGATGTCCTTCGACTTCGTGTTGTAAAATCCGCAGGAGCGGATCGCGTCGCCGACCTCTTCATACGTCGCGTTCGCGAAGGCCTCAAGCGTCGGGAACTTCTGATAGAGCGACGGCGTGACCATGTTCACGCGCGCGTCGGTGCACTGGGCGGAAAGGCGCACGGCGAACAGAAGCTCGTAGTCCTTTTTATATTCGAGCGAGCAGCGCGCGTTGGGGTAGAGGACCTTCAGCTCCTCCACGATGCGGCGGACGGCGGCTTTGGATTTCATGGCGAAACCTCCTGCGTTTCATCAATACTGCCGACAGTATAGCACAGAGACACGGAAAAATCGACAGAAAAAGTCTGTGCAGTGAAGAAAAAACGTGCTATAATCATTCCATCTGTAAAAAAGGAGGCTTGTGCGATGCGGCTACTATTCAAGCAGCGCTTTTTTTCCTGGTTCGACAGCTATGATATCTACGATGAGGACGGCAACACCGTCTTTACGGTCGAGGGCAAGCTCGCCTGGGGGCACTGCCTGCACATTCTGAACGCCATGGGCGATCACATCGGAACGGTGCAGCAGCGGGTGCTGACCTTCCTCCCGAAGTTTGAGCTCTACATCGGCAAGCTGTATTACGGCTGCATCCGCAAGGAATTCACGTTCTTCACCCCGCGCTTCACCCTTGAGTGCAGTGACTGGGAGGTGAACGGCAGTTTTATGGAATGGGATTACACGATCGACAGCGCCTCGCGCGGCTGTATCGCGACGATCACGAAGGAGTTTTTTCACTGGACGGACACCTACGTCATTGACGTCGCCGATCCCAAGGACGCGCTGGGCGCGCTGATGGTCGTGCTGGCGATCGACGCGGAAAAATGCAGCAGGAACAACTGATATGAGTGAAAAGAGACCTTTGGCGGATGAGATCCGCCCGCTGACGCTCGACGAGGTCGTGGGTCAGAAGCACTTGCTCGGAAAGGGCGCGCTGCTGCGCCGGCTCATCGAGTCCGGCTCAAGCGCGAATATGATCTTCTACGGCCCGTCCGGCACGGGCAAGACGACGATCGCGAACATCATCGCGAACCGCACGAATAAGACCCTGTACCGCCTGAACGCGACGACCGCGAGCCTTCAGGATGTCAAGAGCATTATCTCCGATGTCGGCACGATGATGGCACCGGGCGGCATTCTGCTCTATCTCGACGAAATTCAGTATTTCAACAAAAAGCAGCAGCAGAGCTTGCTCGAATTCATGGAAAACGGCTCTATCACGCTGATCGCGTCGACAACGGAGAACCCGTATTTTTACGTTTACGGCGCGCTTTTATCCCGTTCGACGGTGTTTGAGTTCAAAAACGTCAGCGCGGAGGAGATCATCCCCGCAGTCGAGCGCGCGCTCGGCATTTTAAAAGAGCGCAGCGAGCTGCCGCTTTCCTGGGAGGACAACGTGCCGCGCGTCATCGCACAGCAGTGCGGCGGCGATGTGCGCAAGGCAGTGAGCGCGTGCGAGCTTTTATATGAGGCGGCGGACGTCACGAACGGCGAACTTTTGCTGAAAAGTGAAGACGCCTTACAGGTCGCGCAGCGCAGTGCCATGCGCTACGACAAGGGCGGTGACGCGATGTACGACTGCGCGAGCGCGCTGATGAAGTCGCTGCGCGGCAGCGACCCCGACGCGGCGCTCCACTACCTCGCAAGATTTTTAGAGGCGGGCGATCTGGTCACGCCATGCAGGAGGTTACTCTGCTCGGCGAGCGAGGACGTCGGCATGGCCTATCCGCAGGCTATCGCCATCGTCAAGGCCTGCGTCGACACCGCGATGAAGCTCGGCCTTCCCGAAGCGCAGCTGCCGCTGGCGCAGGCGGCGGTGCTGCTCGCCACCGTACCGAAGTCCAACAGCGTGATCGAGGGCATCGGCGCTGCTTGGGCGGATGTGAAGGCGGGCAAGAGCGGCAATTTCCCGCGCTGCCTCCAGAATGTCCACGCCGATTCGACCGGCGGCGCGCAGGGGCAGAACTACAAGTACCCGCACGCCTACCCGAACCATTGGGTGAAGCAGCAGTATCTGCCCGACGAGCTCAAAAACGTGCAGTACTACCACTACGGCGACAACAAGGTCGAGCGCGCTGCCGCGCAGTACTGGGAGGCGATCAAGGGGTGAGCACATGGACCTGAGGTTGAACGATATTGTCGAAATGAAGAAGCCGCATCCCTGCGGCGAAAAGCTCTGGCTCGTGACGCGTGTGGGCATGGACATCAAGCTCAAATGCAGGCGCTGCGGCCACGAGGTGATGCTCCCGCGCGCCAAGGCGGAAAAGGGCATCAAGAAAATCGTAGAAAGGGAGGAACCCCATGAATAAGAAGACGAGAGCCGTCGCGATCCTGCTGGTCGCGGTGATGATCTTATCGCTCGTTGCATCGATGGTTATTCCGTATTTGTAAGGAATCGAATAAAAGCAGCGCGCAGCGCTGCACATTGCTTCCCGCGCGAGCGCGGGAGGGGGAGCGGCGTGCGCGCCGCG